>Ga0310345_10000189_pt1 | contig 115956 bp, 94 predicted proteins | sample HC15DNA20500_MG_FD_204667 | JGI IMG/M metagenome (GOLD analysis project Ga0310345, IMG submission 204667) | Marine microbial communities from station ALOHA, North Pacific Subtropical Gyre - HC15-DNA-20-500_MG | ecosystem: Environmental > Aquatic > Marine > Oceanic | place: Pacific Ocean: North... | reverse complement strand
CAGGCGGCCGCGAGTTCCGGCGGTGCACTGATGCCACCCGTTATGGGAGCGGGCGCGTACATGATGCTTGAGATCATCGAGCCGCCCGTGACCTATCTCGAGATCATCCGGGCCGCCATCATACCGGCCGTCCTCTATTACCTATCGTTACTGCTCATTGTGCACTTCCACGCCCGGCGTATGGAGAGCGCCACAACATCCACAACAGAGACAACCAGCACCGTCCATCCTACCAATAGCACCCGTTTCGAAGGCATCGTCTTCACCACGGCTCTCGGCAGTCTTATCCTTTTCCTGGTCCTGGGCTATACAGCGTTTCGTGCTGTGTCATTGTCGTTAATAGCCATCATCATCACCAGTAGCTTTCATCCATCGACGCGGCTAATGGCCGGCAAGACCCTGACAGGACTCGTGGCGGCGGCACGTAACGTTGTGCCATTAATCGCCGCGGCGGCATGCGTCGGGATCATCATCGGGGTCGTCACCCTCACCGGCATCGGCACGCGCTTGCCAGCAACCATTCTGCCGCTCGCCGAGCAAAGTCTCTTCCTTGCGCTGGTTCTGATCATGATCTCGTCCATCATCTTGGGAATGGGTCTACCATCGGCTGTCTGCTATCTCCTGATGGCGACTCTGATCGGGCCGGTGCTCGGCAACCTGGGGATCATTCCCCTCGCCGCACACTTTTTCATCTTCTACTTCGGTATGATGTCGATGGTAACGCCACCGGTAGCCCTCGCAGCGTATGCTGCCTCGTCAATCGCAGGCACCCGGATCATGCCGACTGCGGCCGCGGCGTTTCGCTTCGCCCTCGTCGGCTTCACCCTCCCGTACATGTTCATCTATCGACCCGAACTTCTCATGCTGACGTCGACCGGGGACGCCGCGAGCTGGCTCTCCATGGTGATCCCGACGGCCATCGCTACGCTGGGCGTGACCTGCTTCGCCGCTGGAATAGCCGGCCAGCTTCGCAATCCACTCTCGTTCGACCTCCGCCTAGCTGTGTTCGGCGCGGCAGCGCTTCTCCTCGCGCCCGGCCCATCAGCTGCGGTCGCGGGCCTTGAGGTTCCGATGTTCGACATGGTAGGAGTTGTACTATTTGGCGGCGTCTTGGCGTTGAATCGTTAATACGAGTTCCGGTGTCTTAGCTCTTACCTGCAGTTCGGGAGCCGCCGCAGTCGGTCAAGAGTCCCAAAGATGCGGGTAGGGTGCGTACCTTCATCGGGAATTCTTGGCGAGCTACGCACGTTCGACATCTGTAATGGGTAATACGTGGCGCTGATCAAGTCCCTGTCTGTACCTAAGGGTTATATGGTATCTAACAGGGAATTAACTTATTACTTACAATCTTCCTTACGGTGGTCATCGTGGTTGCGATGAAAATAAAGTGGTCGGAGTCAAGAGCGATTTGACCCAGCATGGGTGAGGTTCTACGACTAAGATCCGAACGGGAAGCCCAGTCAAGCGATCGCCAGGAAATTAAGTTCAGGAGTGTGTCATGCGCATCATTGCCGTATCGCTGCTGTGTCTCATAGGCGTGCCAGCGTCGCCCGTCGTGCAAGTTCTAACCGATGCGTCCTTAGATATTTACGTTATTGACGTCGAAGGTGGTGAGGCGACACTCTTCGTAGCACCGTCCGGTGAATCGATGCTCGTCGATACCGGGTGGCCAGGCTTCGATGGGCGCGACGCCGACCGCATCGCGTCGGTCGCCATGCAAGCGGGTGTGAGTCAGATCGACTACTTGATCGTGACGCATTTCCATGCAGACCACATGGGCGGCACGATGCAGCTGATGGAACGCCTTCCCATTCGGCACTTTGTCGACCGTGGATCGATCAACGGACCTGCGGGTCGAGATCAATACCTGTCCCTTACGGCCTTTGAATCTTACGCGGACGTTCGGAGTAACGGGGTCCACCTCGCAGTCAGACCCGGCGACACGATTCCGATCGACGGACTGCAAGTGAACATTATCGCAGCCGGTGGATCCGTCCTTCGCACGCCGCTCTCCGGTGCCGGTGCGCCCAATCCACTCTGTGAAAGCTTCGAGTTTCATGGAGAAGAGATCACCAGTCGAGCGGCCGACGCTGAAGACAATCGGTCGCTGAGCGCGTTCATCAACTACGGGCAATTCAGCACGGTCATCATGGGTGATCTCAATTGGAACAAAGAACACGAACTAATGTGCCCCAACAACCAAATAGGCGCCGTCGATGCGTATCTGGTGTCTCACCACGGCTCTGAAACATCAGGTTCGGAAGCTCTCGTTCACACACTTCAGCCGCGCGTTGCCATCATGAACAATGGGCCGCGGAAGGGTGGCGCGGTACAAACGTTTCAGATCCTCCAAGCCGCGAGTAGTCTTGAACATCTTTGGCAGAACCACTATTCGGTTGCTGGTGGCGACGAATACAACATGCCCGAGTCTTTCATCGCAAATCTTGACGACGGTAGCAGCACCGAACCCACAACGCCGGGGACTCTTCCCGTCCACATGGGACTCGCGCATTGGATCAAACTCTCGGCACAAAGTGACGGCAGCTTCGCGGTGACGAATAGTCGCAACGGATACAGAAGGGACTACCCACCAAGAAACTAGCAAGAATCAGAGCCGTGAGATTGGACACCCTGTTCTACGTCTTGCCAGTTACCGTTGCCAACGCCTGCTCCGTAATCAGGTTCCGATTGAGTCGACTTTCGATTACCGAAAAAATGTAAGGGTCCTCGTAACAACACCCAATGACCGGGTTAGGATAGAACCTCTAGTTCGCAGAACAGCGACATGGGAGAATACACGTTGGGCTTCCACCTAATTTCGTCGGCCTTGGGTTGTGAGGTGCGGATAAGGTTCACGAGTGGAGGTGGAAAATGAACGCCACAGGCAGTCGTCCGGTTTGTGATAATCGCGGCGTTGGACTGATACTGGCGGTGATGGCCGACGACGGCTATCTTTTCACGCCCGCTGATGTTACCGTCACCGTCACACCCTAGTGTCTCGTCTTTAACGCTTCTTGGCAGTGCCATTCATCCTGAGTTTGTCAAAAAGTGCATGGCAGTCGTCATGCTTTGACAGACTTATTACGAACGGTGTGTCGAGACACTTCGCACCTCCAAGTACCACGCTCGGACTCACTGGAATACGACACGCTCAAAACTCGGTGGGTCCGCGTCAGCAAAGTGTGGATGGACCACATACACGTCATCACCGACGACTGCGGCCGTTGTGGCTTGTGTCTCGTACGTCGCAACCCCAGCGAGCTCGGCTGTGACCCAGGCGTCGTCGCTCGTCAACGCGACAACGCGATTCCCCGAATTACTAACGATGGCCAGGCGACCAGCCGTCCAAACCATGCCGTCTTGCCCAGGCACCTCCTCGGGGAGCGTCACCTCGGTCGCCCCAGACGGACTGGTGAGCGGCACCTTCCAAAGTGCCGATCCGCGCGCCACTAGGAGATAGCCACCCGGGTGCTGGACAATGCCATTGGGCCCGGCGCCATCAGAATCCTCGAATCGATGCAGAACTGAGGCCTCGTAGTCGGTGCCGACACGGTAAATTACGTTTGCCCGTGTGTCTGTCACATAGGCCGTGCCATCGTCTGCAACCGCGACGTCATTCGCGAAGTGCACCACATCCTGTGCGTCTGCAATTACCGACGCGAGATCGACCATCGCGATCCGCTCACCAGTGGTGAGATTGTAGACGCCTAGCTTGGCCTGACCCACGCCGCCCCCTTCGAATACCGACCGGTCGGAGTTCGCCACCAGTAAGCGATCCCGCGGTTCATCAGCTTCGATCCCGACCGATGAAACCAAGTCAGGGTCACTGACCACGGCGGCTACCTGACCGTCTCCGTGGATCTGAAAGATCGAGCCCTCAGAAAGCGACCCCGTCAGGAGACGGCCGTTCATCATGTCGTACTCGACGCCTTCCGGAATGAACCCACCGCGCTCTGCGACGAGCATGTCAGGAAGTAACTGGAGAGGTGACACCGGCGTATCCGGTTCCGTAACGGGAACCGGTGATGCAGGTTCCGACGTGCATCCGGCGAATAGCGCAGAAACGACGCCAATTAGGAAAAAGTGGGTGCGCATCACGAAGCCCTCCAAAGCTAACCAGTATGAACGCGAGATTTTAACACTACGGAAAGCGAGCGGTCTTCGATTTCATTGAGTAGGATAGTTGGTGCCACCGTTCCACGCTGGGACGGTCGAGCGATCAGCCACATGCCAGATTTCGGATCGGCAGAGCCAACGCGAGTGCTGAAGGTCTTGCTTCGACTAGTAAGCACCTTGTCCCTATTCGTACTGATCTTCGTCGGTGCCCCACGTGCATGGATGACGGCTATACATGCGTGGTTCGGCATTGGGATGTTTGTTCTGGGTTGTTTCGTTCGATCTATCCAGACATCACCTCATACGTCGCCACCGCATCGGACAGGCCCTGAAGGCGTTGCCTCCTGGAGCAAGCGACCATACTGGCTCGGACATGATGCACTGGCATGGGCTGTCGTCCACCCAGCCGTTCACCTAGATGGATGTTTGGCTCGGCGGCACGATTACACGGATGAAGTGAGTCACGGATGACGAACACGCGGGACGGTGAGGTGGCGATTCCTCTTCAGAGACAATTCGTAACAGCAGCTATTGTCATGCTGTCGTTAACCGTGGCGTCCGGATCCCTCAGCCAACAAACGGATGATGTGCAGGTGATCATCCTCAGCCCAAGTACGACTGACATGCGGATCTCACTGACGCGGGAGGCGATCGCATTCTGGAACGAAACGTTTGCCACCCTACAACTACGGTTGCGCCTGCGTGAATCTGACATGATCGTCACATTGGCACGAAGCCGCGCCTTCGAGAACTACGCACGGCAGATCTCGCAGCGCGCGGGAAGATTTTCCGCGGGACCAGATGAGCCGGATCCGCCGGTTCAAGTCGTCGAGATAGGTGGCGACGTCGTGGTGCTGCTCTCAAGGCAAGACATCATGTCGTTTGCATGGCCATTGCCCAGGTCGACGCGTTACTTCGTCGCCATCGAGACTGGCCCGAACTCGGCTGCGGCAAATCAAAACGTCGCGCGCAACGTTATCGCACACGAACTGGGACACACGATCGGACTAACGCACAATAACGATCCAACAACACTTATGTGCGGTCCCTGTCGCCCGCCCTTGCTCAAAGAAGATGAACCGGTATTCCTTCCGTTGACGCCGATGGATCTCGAACGGCTGGTCAAGCTCCACCCAAGAGTCGACCAATGACGACCATCTGCGCCTGGCGGAATGATTGCCTGGGTCTTCGTGCGGCACTGAGGCACGCATGAGCTCGTCGCACCTTTGAAGGACGCACTAGGAACTTGCTGATGTCTAACATCATCAACCACGTCCCTATCCGTACGTCGGTGGCACGTGTATTCGAGGCTTTGTCGTAACCACGGGGACTCGACATATCGTAGACGAAATAAACGTCGTTCCAGCCGTCCGACGGAACGGAGAACCGACACGGTTTCGGTCCGGACTATGATTATCGCGTGAGCCTGTCGCACACGATGCCATCAACGGAGTTCAAACTGAGTTCGAGCTCACGTTGACGAGATCCGTGGCGGCACATCGAGCGGAACAAACGCCGCCGTCCGCAATGGACGGGACGAAAGGAGTCAGGAATGCAGAACAAGAAGCGTTATGTAGCCGTCGCACTAGTCATCTTCACCATGGGCTTCGCTCTCGGTAACGTTACCCAGGCCGGCAGCAGCGCCGAGGCACAGTCTGGCCAAGTTTTTGAACTCCGGACCTACACCACACATCCCGGCCGCCTCGATGCCCTAAACGCCAGATTTCGTAATCACACTACGCGAATCTTCGAGAAGCACGGCATTAAGAACGTCGGCTACTGGGTCCCTCAGGACGCAAAAGACCACGCGGACAGTACCCTGATCTACATCATTGCGCACCCAAACCGTGATGCTGCCGCCGAAAACTGGCAAACATTTCGAGATGACCCAGAATGGAGTAGGGTCGCTGAGGAGTCACAAAGGGATGGTCGTATCGTCGCGAATGTTGAATCGGTCTTCCTGGAAGCGACAGATTACTCAGGGATAAATTAGACGACACCCTATTGAAATGCGGGCACAGCCTGAGCACTAGCGTTTACTGACCGTCGTGTACAAGTTTTGACCGCAGATCGGGCAGTATGTCAAACGACGAACGTCTTAGTCGACGGGTGTGGGCGACGCTCGGGCTCTTCGTCGCCTGTGCCGTCTTGACGATGGCACCAGAGATGGAGGCGCAGCAGCCGAAACCTGCTATCGTGCTCTCGGAATTCATCTTTGAAGACGCGCCATTTGCATCCGCACACGCCTCAACTATCGTCGAGACGCACAACGGACTCGTGGCAGCATGGTTCGGCGGAACCGAAGAAGGCGACCCTGACGTCGGCATCTGGCTCTCACGCCACAACGGCTCCCGCTGGGCCGAACCGGTTGAGATCGCAAACGGGATCCAGCCCGACGGCACTCGCCATCCGTGCTGGAATCCGGTGCTGTTCCGTCCAGCGAACGGACCACTGCTGCTCTTCTACAAGGTCGGTCCAAACCCGCGGACTTGGTGGGGTTTGGTACGTACGTCGACCGACCAGGGGCGGACGTGGTCGGCGGCTGCAAGGCTGCCTGACGGCATCCTCGGGCCGATCCGCGCCAAACCGGTAGAGCTAACTTCTGGAACACTCCTCGCTGGGTCGAGCTTTGAGCACACCGGCTGGGTTTCACATATAGAACGGGCGCAGCCAACGACTGGCGGCGCGTGGAGCATCGACAGCCTCGCGTCGCCGAGCGTGTGGCGTCGATCAGCCGCGTTGAACAACCCGAATAGATTTGCGGCGATCCAGCCAACGATTCTCGTCCACTCGCCGACGCGTCTTCAGGCCCTGTGCCGCAGCCGCCAGGAGGTAATTACCGAGTCCTGGTCGAATGATGGCGGCAAGACGTGGAGCCCGATGGTTGCCACGACGCTACCGAATCCGAATGCGGGCATCGACACACTCCGGCTGACAGACGGACGCTTCCTCCTCATCTATAACCCGAGGACGCGCGGTCGGGAACAGCTTGCGATAGCAATCTCCGCTGATGGCCAGTTATGGCGTCGCATTATGATGCTGGAAAACGCTCAGGGGGAGTACTCCTACCCAGCTATGATCCAAACAGGTGATGGTCTCATCCACGTGACATACACATGGAAGCGACAACGTATCAAACACGTCGTCATCGATTCCGCGCAGCTCGACGCACGGTAGCCTGTAGCCAGGCTCTAGAATCGAGATGCGCTCAGCCACGTGTCCGACCGCGCCCAGCTGGCCTTAAGATCAACGTCAACGTCCCCCAACGACTTCCGCTGTGCCTGTAACGCGGTCTTTAACCCAAAGAGTGACCAGCCATTGTGAGGATGGTCGGCGACTTCCTCACGGTAAACGCGCTCCGCGTCGGCATACCGTTCGGCCTGAAGCAACGCGGCACCCAACCAGTGGCGCGCCGCGAACGGCAACGGCTCTGGCTCGTCATAACCCAATTGGTCTTCGATCCGGACAGCGCGTTCGAAAGACTCCATGGCAGCATCTAGGTTACCCGCATCACGGTGGATTTCCCCCTCTAGGATCGCCGACGCGGTCCCGAGCAAGTGCTCGGCCGAGTGAAACCGAAGTCGGTCCTCGGATGACTCCGCCGCAGCAATTACCCGATCGAGATAGACACGCGCGAAGTCGGCGTCGCCCTGGCGGAGGTGCGCGTACCCCTGTGCGAAGTCCCACAGTCCCCCGGGGATGTCGCGTTCTGGGCGATCCATAACCCTCAGCACTTCGTCGAAGCGACCGAACCGGATCAACGTCAGCACCTGATAGACGCTATTACCGGTGACCTTCGCGTAGTCCTTGCCAGCCTGGATAGCGACCGCACCCTGTCCGTCCATCGACGCCGCAAACAGCAGCATGTGAAGGTTGTGTGATGGATAGATGGCGAGGCCCTCGCCAATCTTCGCTTTCTGATCGGAATGCCAAGCCTGGATGTTCGCACGAACCGCATCGCCCCAGCGGCCAATCTCGTTCCAGGTATGCGAGGGCATATGATTGATGTGGCTGGCACCTGGAATGGAATTGCCTAGAAATTCTGCGCACGCCTCTGCCTTCTCTGGCTGCACGGTCGACTCGGTCGCGTGCACGTACAGGTGGCACGCGCCCGGATGCCGAATATCTCTAACCAGGACACCTTCAAGCACAGCGTGGAGGCGTTGGACGTTCGGATCATTGAGATCACGTGTGCCGCGGCGCGGTTCAAGTAAGAACAACGCGTCCGCATAGAGGGTGGCAGCGTCCAAATCATCCGGGTACCCCTCGGCAACCGTGCGCATCGCTTCAGCGTACGCGGTATCCTGATCACGCCGCTTATCTGGGTCAAAAGTCTCGACGTAACGGACAGCCATCGCCTCAATGTAGGACTTCTCCTTCGGACTAGCGTGGTCGAGGCGCGTGAGCGCCTCATGAATCGCGGCATAAGCATGCGGCGCTTCATACGCACGCATCGGTCCGTTCAGATAGGAACCCCAGCTCCACGCCTCACCCCAATAGCAGATGGCGCAATCAGGATCACGCTTCCACGCTTCGCGGAACGATCGCGTGGCATCCTCCTTCGCAAAGGCGTACATCAACTGGAACCCTTGATTGAAGTAGCCCCTCGCCTCAGCATTCGTGGACGAGATCGGATGCGAATGGTCACCAAGCACATCCGCGTAGAGTTGTATTGGCTCGTTAAAACTCTCGGGTAACTCTGAGACACCATCGTCCGCAGGTCCGCTATGATCATGCTGGGCCATCGTGGGCGCTGCAACGAAAACGAACGCTACTGTAATAATGAAATTCCAATAGGCACAGTTCCTGCGACTAGTCATCGGCTTCTCGTCCTCCCCAACTATCTACGGCTCCCTAATCATACGGAACTTCTATCGATCGCGACCAAGTCCAACCAAGTGGACTCCCGTAAAATGTGGAGTATGCTCTAGCGGGCGTGGTGTATCGGATCTTTCTTCTTGTTGTGTCGTGCCTCCTTTGCGGTCTCCTCTCCATTGCATCAGCACAATGGGGCTGGGGCGTAGGGGAAGGTAATCTACCGCCACGCTTTCCTCCCGCGTCGATGCCAGATCGTAACTTCACCTATTGCAAACTTATGTACGACCAGGTCCGGTATGAGCAACTCGGGATGGGTTGGTCGACAGATTACCCGTTTGCCGGGATCAATCTCATGCACAGACTAGGAGATCTCACGTCGACACAGATCAGCACCGATCAATACGGCGAACCGAACCACTGGGTCGTGCGTCTTACGGACAACGAGTTATTTAACTGTCCGTTTGTGATGGCGGCTGACGTCGGGACTATCGGGATGAACGGAGATGAAGTGGCGCGACTGCGCGAGTATTTACTCAAAGGTGGATTCTTGTGGGTCGACGATTTCTGGGGTCCGCGCGCCTGGGACCACTGGGTAGGTGAAATCAGCCGTGTGTTACCATCGTCCCGGTATCCAATCAAGGATGTCCCGCTGGATCATCCGGTATTCCGCACACTGACGCACGTCGAAAAAGTGCCCCAGATCACCTCGATCCAATTTTGGTACCGCTCGGGAGGACGCACAACCTCTGAGCGCGGTCGTAATAGTGACGTTGCCCACTTTCGTGCCATCACCGACGATCATGGTCGATTCCTCGTCGTAATGACGCACAACACAGACGTCGCTGATGCTTGGGAGAGAGAATCGGACGACCCAAGATTCTTTAATCAGTTCTCACCGGACGGCTATGGCCTTGGTATCAATGTTCTACTCCACACAATGAGCCATTAGCTAACCAAATCATGAAGCCAAGCACCCTTTCCCGCCGCTCCTTTATCGGTAACGTCCCGGTGTTGGTCAGTCTGCCGTATGTTTCGTACGCGACCGCACAGGAGCCAGCATTGCCGCTTGGCCAGGCTGAGCTCGGACTCCGCATCACCGAAATGGAACTGATAGTCGTGCGCGCCACGGCACGCACGAATTGGATCTTCCTTCGACTCAAGACCAACGAGGGACTGACCGGACTGGGGGAAGTCTCGATGGGACGGCGCGCCAATTTCCCTGAAGTCGCGCAGTTTTTTGACATCATCCACGAACGTTCTCCTTTTGAGATTCAACGTTATCGACAACGCGGCCGAGAGATGGTGATCTCTGGGAGTCGGGAGCTTGCGACAGCATTCAGCGCCGTCGAACAAGCCCAGTGGGATCTCGTCGGAAAATCACTTCGGGCGCCGCTTTACAAGCTTATCGGCGGTTCACTCAGAAGCGACCTACCAGTCTACGCAAACATAAATCGCGCGACATCGGATCGGTCACCTGAAGGATTTGCAGAGAACGCGCAGCATGCGGTGGCTGACGGCTTTCGTGCAATCAAAGCAGCACCATTCGATGGATTCCCGTCACTCGACCGACCAGCGGCCGAAATCAACACGGCCACCGAACTCGGTATCGCATGCATTGAGGCGATGCGGAAAGCAATCGGACCGGATGTAGATCTCAAGATCGACGCACACAGTAATTTCGATGTACCGCTTGCGATTAAAGTGGCGCAGCGCCTCGAACCACAATCTCTATCGTGGTACGAAGAACCGGTTCCGCCTACTGATCTAGAAAGTACGAAGGCGATCAAAGACAAGATCCGACAGCCAATGGCAGGCGGCGAGTTTCTTTTTGGTGTCAAAGGATTCGCCCCTCTCTGCCAAGCGCAGGCGGTTGACATCATCATGCCTGACGTCAAGCATTGCGGTGGAGTAACCGAACTCCAGCACATCGCCACCGTAGCCAATTTGCACGATGTGCTCGTCTCACCGCACAACCCGAGTGGACCGGTGAGTACGGCGGCCTCCGTGCAGTTGTGTGTGGGGATGTCCAACTTTGACATCCTCGAATATCAGTGGAACGAGGTCCCGTGGCGGAGTGAGTTGATCGATCCGCCCGAACGATTCTCAGCCGGAATGATTCAGGTGCCAGACGGGCCTGGGTTCGGAGTTGAGCTCAATGAATCGACCGTGCGAGCCCACGGCTAAGGCCTCACTTTGTGGGTGAATATGGACTGGAAATAGTCCTCCGTCACGGTCATTCAAAACAACTTTTCTTGGGCGACCACCCCGGTTAACGGGATTGCTCCTCGGTCACAAATACCCAATGTGTTCCCTCGTCACGTCTTGCGAGCTACGCACCGTGTCCGGGATCTTAGCCACGAATAACTGCAACAAGACACTACGGCTTTCATGAACTAGCTCTCTCAGGAAACAATGCAATGACCTAAAGAGGTTCGACTCGATGGAGGAGAACAGGCAACATGCGGATATGTTCGATCGACGCACTGGAGGTGCTCGACTCTCGAGGTAACCCCACGGTAGAGGCTCGGGTACACCTCGACGACGGGACGACGACCGTGGCACGAGTGCCTTCGGGCGCCTCGACCGGGGCACGCGAAATGATGGAGCTCCGCGACGGCGACCCGAAGCGGTACCGTGGCAAAGGTGTCCAACGCGCTGTGGCTAACGTCAATACGGAGATCAACAAAGCCCTCAAGGGCCAGGACGTCACGAACCAGCGCGGTCTCGACGACTGTATGATCGCGCTCGACGGCACGCCCAACAAATCTAGACTTGGGGCAAACGCAATCCTGGGCGTGTCGATGGCCTCAGCTCGCGCAGCAGCCCACGTCAAAGGCGTACCGCTCTACCGATCCCTTGGCGACCCAGACGCGAGCCTACTACCGGTCCCCTGCCTTAACGTGATAAACGGCGGCCGTCACGCCGACAATACCGTTGACTTCCAAGAATTCAAGATTGCCCCGTACAACGCACCGTCGTTTTCCGAATCGCTCCGTATGGGGGTCGAGACGTTTCATGCGCTGCATGCGCTGCTGAGAAAAGAGGGCAAATCGACGGGGATCGGTGATGAAGGAGGCTTCGCACCTGACCTCACCGACAACGAAGAAGCAGTCGAACTCATCCTGGCTGCGATCGAGCACGCAGGTTACCGACCAGGTGACGACATCGTCCTCTGTCTCGACCCAGCAACAAGCGAGATGTGGCAGGATGGCACATACGTCGCGTTCAAGTCAGACCGCGCTGCTCTGACGACCACAGAGATGATCGAGTTGTGGCGATCATGGATCGATCAGTACCCGATCGTGCTCATAGAGGACGCATTGGCCGAGAACGACTGGGAGGGGTGGGAACTCCTCACCACCGAACTTGGGGACCGGGTCGAGCTGGTCGGGGATGACATTTTCTGTACCAATCCGACGATTTTGCAGCGGGCTATTGACCGAGGTGTCGGCAATTCGATCCTGATCAAACTGAATCAAATTGGGACCGTCTCGGAAACGCTAGAAACCGTTCAGCTCGCCCAAGACCACGGCTACGGTGCCTACATGTCGCACCGGTCCGGTGAAACTGAAGATACGTTCATCGCCGACCTTGCAGTGGCGACGGGATGCGGGCACATCAAGACCGGATCGGGATGCCGCAGTGAACGGATCGCGAAATTCAACCGCCTCCTGCGCATCGAGAACGAGCTCGCCGACGCGGCACAATTTGCGGGTCTTGCCGGCTTCCGGAAAGCAATCGCATCTACTGCACACTAATTGGCACCATGCAGAAAACTGCTTCTACCAGTCTAGACTGTGCAAAGACGCGTAACTGCTACTACGAATTGTGAACTTGCTTTTATTCTTAGGATCGTCTGGATCGTCAACACCATTGAACCCATACCACCGGAATGGTGTTCGGGTTCTCCGTGCTGAGAATCACAACCGTCGCAGTTGTCCTGAGGTGCGCCGTGTCTTTCAGGAGACGTATCGTGCAGATGGGGAAGACCTGTGTCATCCAACGCCCCACAGCGCTGTTGGACTAATCGAAGATGCCGAATACTTGGCACGTCGATATCGACGTGCTGTAAGAGCTGCGGCCCAAGTCCGATTTCCACAATTACCTCTAGAACAATCGGGTCATGCTTTGAGTCACTGAAGCAAGAATGATCGTTCACAACATCGAGAACTGGGATGGACATCGCTACCCTATCTGAATCGTGCGCACCACGGACAAACGATTCGTCACGTTCTGCGGCTTTGGACTCTCCCGCTGTCGTGGCCGGGTCGTTACCCGAGCTATCTCAGCACAAGGCGCGGTCGGTCGTCTGCAGCTTCGATGGCGGTAGTTAAACTTCGGTCTAAGTGCTCGGCGGCCTCATACCGTTCGAACGTTCGTAGATGCTCAACGGGCTGACACACTGTTCCACACGGGAATTTGTCATGTCGTGTAACGGCGAGAAGACTGGGACAGTAATGGTATCCACAGAACGATTAGTACGTCGCTTCTACGACGAGCTGTGGAACCAGTTCGATAAGACGTTAATCCCTCAACTCCTGACGACTGACATCACCTTTCGGGGATCACTGGGACGACATAGCGTCGGCCACGACGCTTTTAGTGATTACATGGATCTCGTAAAAGCCGCCTTCCCAGACTTCCGTAACATCATCGACGAACTGACCGTCGATGCCGTTGGGCACTCCGCCTTTACGCACCTAACTTATCGAGGAACACATCGTGGTGAGCTGTTCGGCGTGCAGCCCACTGGGCAACTCATCGAGTACAAAGGCACGGCCCGGCTCGAAAACCGAGATGGGCAGATCGCCGATATATGGGTTCTCGGCGATCTACACGACCTGATGCGTCAATTGCGGTTGGGAACAGGCTCGACTTAATCGCGCTGACACCCTCAGTTTCCAAAGTACCGCGAGAGTGTCGTTCGCGTGGGCTTCGGTGTGAGCCAAGAGACCCCAACCATAAGTGACGTCGAAACAATCAGCATCGGCAGAACCGGCATGTAGCCGAGCACATCGGTTCCACTCGTGGTGCGACTGATAACATCGACCCCTGCAACGGTCCAGACCGGCACGATCGTGCCGGGAGGAGGCACTGGAACGGTCGCCTGTAACACCGCTGTGGCAATGAGGGTCACAGCAGTCCAGATCACCACTGCCAGTGCTCCCCATTTCGTACTGTCTTTCCAGAAAAGTGCCGCGACCAGAAGCGGAAGTAGTGTCGTGTATCCGGAGAAAGCGTACTGGACCGCGAGGCCAAAAATACCGGGCGGTGCCTCAAGAGCAATAGCGTACGCCACCATCGCGATGACGATAACGAACAGCCGTCCAGTCTGCACCTGAACCGCGGGACCGAAACGAGCGGCGCCACCATAGTACGCGAAGACGTCCTCGGTGAACATCGTCGACAGCGCAAGAATCTGCGAGTCGCTCGCCATCACCGCCGCCATGATGCCGGCGCCAAGCAGTCCGGCCAGCCAGAGTGGCGCGTAGTGGTCAAGCATGAGGATGATGACATCGTCGCCAGAAGCCTCGCTCTGCAGTTCGGTCGCCTCTGCCATGGATAGGGTCTCGCGTTCAGTAGCGAGCGTTTCGCGCGCAACCAACTTCGCCTCGATGCCGGGCACGTCCCGCATCGCGTTAGCGGACACACCGAGAAACGTGCACGGGAGCCAGATTGCCAGAATGCAGAGCGGGTAAAAGATGACGGTTTTCTTGAACTGCCCCATCCGACGTGCCGTGAGACAGAAGATCGAGATGTGCGGAAACATAATCGTCGACAGCGGGATCAGCATGTAGCTGAAGAAAAACCTGGGCGCGACTCGCTCACGGGTGAGGAGCGACGCGGTCTCCGCTGATTCGAGCAACCGCTGCATCGCCTGCGGGAACCCACCGATACTCACTCCGATAAAGATCACGGCGGCCGCGCCGAACGTCAGGAACAATGCCGTCTGGAAAGTATTTACCCATGCCGTTCCACGCATCCCACCGAAGAAGACATAGCTCATCACCACGATGGCCACGACCGCACCCCCAAACCAGTAGGGGATCACACCGTCACTAACGGCATTGAGCGTTGTCCCACCCCCCATCACTGCGATTACGATGTAGGGCACTAGAAGAATCGCTTGTATTGCGAAGATGGCAGTGCCGATGTGCCCGCATTCCCAGCGGTCACGATACATCTGCACCGGCGTGATGAAACCGTACCGTTTGCCGAGTGCCCACACCCTAGGACCAAAGAGATATAACCCCATCGGGATGAGCAACGCCGACGACGAACCCATGAGCCCAAAGGTGACAATACCGTTTGCGAAGGCGTGTCCTGCCGACCCAAGGATTGTGAAGGCGGTCATGTTCGTCCCAAACAGTGACAGCAGGAAGACGTACTGCCCGAGTGACCGATTGGCGAGGAAGTAACCCTCGGCACCCTCACCACTCGCCGTGTGGCGAAACGCGAAAATACCTATGTAAAGCACGACACCGAGATACGCGAAGACGACGAGCGCCGGGATCACAAGCCCGTCCTAGAGGACGGTGATTGGTCGACCAAGACCGTCGCTTCCGCTTCGTGCTCAAGGTGTGAGGGCCAGGCGTAACGGACAAGTACCCACATGAGAACAGCCGCCACCAGGGAGTACGTGGCGTGGTAGAAAAGACCAATCGGGAGGAACCCAAACACGAGCGGGTGAGTCGTGTTCCAGAACCAGACGTCTTGATGTAGCAGGTAGACTGCCACGACGGCGGCGGTAAGTAGCCAACGTTTCATGAAGCAATAAGTCTATAACGAGCGCTCGCGACCAGACCTTGCCAGGCAGGTGCCGCGCACCTGACAATACTCATTTCCCCATCATGGAAGGAGACCATGCGTATGACGTGGACACTGTTCGTACTCGGCGCAGTACTCTCTTGGGGCGCGTATGGCGCATCGTTGCATACCGGCCAACTACAGCTCGGTAGCGGTCTACGAGCGCTGTTGTGTGTCGGCATCGCCTATTTCGTTATTGCCGTCGTTATACCAGTCGTGACGCTCAGCGCACAGGGACAACTAAGTGGCTTCAACACCAGCGGCACGATTTGGGCAATATCGGCCGGCGTTTTGGGGGCAATCGGGGCTGCCTGCATCACATTCTCGTTCATGAGTGGAGGACGACCCGTTTACGTCATGCCGCTTGTCTTTGGTGGAGCCCCGCTTGTGAACGTACTGGTGTCGATGGCTCTGCACCCGCCACGAACGACCCCAAGTCCAATGCTGTACCTCGGGTTTCTCATCACGGCCGCTGGCGCGGCGATGGTCCTGTACTTCAGACCTCAGGCATGACACCAGGAATTCGGATGCAGATGCTCGAGAGTCGAGTCTAGACAGAACGACTCGGATAGAACTGACACCGATGTTACTGAAGAGTGTTCAGGTTCTCACATTCGATCCATCGTCGGTACCCACTCGGTGTTGCTCAGGGCTACGAACAACGCTAGGAACACACACTGCGTCGTCACCCGGTACCGGTGCACTCCTCACACTGCATTTAGGTGGAGGCAAATGACATGCGTACCATCTACGTCAACCGCTATGAACCAACGTTCGGCCTTCTTCGGCACCAAGCCAATCTGGAAGTGCAAGATATTGTACCCACAGGGCTGACCGACTCGGCTTATGAGCCAACTCGATGGTATTCGTGTCGTCGACGTCAACAGCGTGATCTAGGGTCCCTTACGAACGATGATGCTCGAAAAGTACACGGACGAAGCACTCCGTGACCGCGTGTATACGACAGAGAAGATCCATAGATTCAGAACGACCGCGTTCGTGCAAAAGCCAGAAAGGCCACTAGTGGCCAGGACCAGATCGTCGCTCACCGATGGCGTACAGGTGTGCCGTGGTACGAATGAAGATCTGACCATCGGACACGGCTATAGAGCTGAGGCAGTAGTCATCGAGTGGGTTTTCAGCCAGGAGCTCGAACTCAGGTCCGGCCTTGAACACGGTGGTCAAGCCTCCCTCATTGGTGATGTAGATCTTTCCGTCCGCCAGGACAGGGGACGCGCTGTAGGTGCCAGGCCGTATACGTTGCCGACCATAGATCTCAGCACCAGTTTGCGCGTCATGGACGAAGACAATGCCTCGGTCGTTGACGACATAGAAGTACTCCCCGTCAGTCACCGGCGTCGGCACGTCCGGACCATTGTCCGTCGACCAGATGACGTGCGAGTCAAGAATGTCGCCTCGACCGCCTGCCTTGATCGCCAGCAACGGTCTCACACGCGTCGGGGCGTAAACTATGTCGCCCATCACGACCGGGGATGCGACGATCCGATACGCTCCGTTCCGCGTAGGGTTTAGCCCATCGGCACGCCACAGCTCCTCACCGGTCTCCGGATCGTAACCCGTAACGGCATCCCCACCCGTGATGACGATCTCGGTCGTGTCGTCGTACTCAAGTAGCGCCGGTGTCGTATAAGAGTCTGGTGATTCACGAAGCGCCTGAGTCGGCCGCTCTACGCGCCAAACGGTCTCGCCAGTGTCTCGGTCGATACGCAATACATACGACGGGTCGTCGGTCCTCATGCCATGCAGCACCTGGACGTAGAGTGCGTCGCCATGCAGGAGTGGCGACGATGCGTACCCCCAGTTCAGGCCAAAACGCCCGTACGACGCCTGAATGTCCCGCACCCAAATCTCGTTGCCGGCGAAATCAAACGCTTTGAGGATACCCGTGCCGGTCATCACCCATATGCGCTTACCGTCCGTCACCGGTGAGGGTGACGACATGTTCTGCTTGCGCTGGCGCCGGTTACCCGCACTCAGGAACCTTTTCCAGATCGGCTCACCCCTGTCACGGTCGAGGCACCAGAGCTCAATGGTCTCACCGTCGCTGACACTGAGAAAGATCAGATCGTTCCAGATGATCGGCGTCGACCCGGTCCACTCTGGCATCTTGAGCTTCCAGATAACATTGGTCTCGGTGTCCCACTCGGTCGGGAGATTGACCTCGTTGCTGACACCGTTGCGATCCGGGCCACGCCAGTGCGGCCAGTTGCCAGCAAACACTGGATTGGTGATCAGGAGTAACCCACCGAGCACAAATATCCTCACTAGTGGAATCCTCACAAAAACCCTCCGCCGGTGCATTTCCATCGTATCAGTGACAATTTCCTCAAACTGGAACCAGATGACAACAGCCGAAGTGATGTAGAAGCTTGTGAAAACAGCCAGTCGAACACCCAACGATGGCAATTTGGAAGCGGACGTAATCGTTATGCAGCCACCGGCCAGTCGTTGTAATGGTCTCGGCCGGGAACATCCGCCTGGCATCCACCTCGTCGAGGTCCTCGACCTCAACTCCTTGTCTGGAAATGATCCACTTAACGGCCGTAAGGACCACCGTGATCGATTTACCCGTTTTCGATTTGATCGACACGTCGATCACAGAGCTGGAGTCTCGTACGTCTGGCACGCGCAACATGCTATTAACCATTGTTTGATCAATATCTTGCAGAAATTGGCTCAGCGTGAGAAGCCGGCAAGGTCAAGCAGAAAGGCGTACTGGAGAGCCGTGTCGCGGTATTGCTTGTAGCGACCGGACGCGCCACCGTGTCCCGCTTCCATATTGGTCCTAAGTAACAAGCGGCGGTCGTCAACCTTGCACGCACGTAGCTTTGCCACCCATTTCGCCGGCTCCCAATACTGGACCTGCGAGTCATGGAAACCTGTCATCACTAACAGGTGTGGGCGTGGGGTGGCGGTGACGTTGTCGTACGGCGAGTAGGAACGCATGTAGGCGTAATAATGCTTCTCGTTTGGATTCCCCCACTCATCGTATTCACCGGTCGTAAGAGGAATGCTTTGGTCAAGCATGGTCGTCACAACATCGACGAACGGAACGTCGCTCACCACGCCATGGAACAAGTCTGGCCGCATGTTGATGATGGCACCCATCAACAGTCCACCCGCACTACCTCCGATCGCATACAGCCTATCTGAAGCAGTGTAGCACTCGGCTATCAGATGCTCGGCACACGCGATGAAATCGGTAAACGTGTTCGTTTTTTTTAGTAACTTCCCGTCCTCGTACCATCTCCGCCCAAGCTCCTCACCGCCACGCACGTGCGCGATGGCAAACGTGAAGCCGCGATCAAGAAGACTAAGGAGTGACGACCGGAACGTGGCCTCCGTACTGATGCCGTACGAACCATAGCCGTGCAGCAGAAGCGGGTTCGTTCCATCACGCTCAATTCCGCGGCGAAAGACGAGCGAAATAGGCACCAGCGTCCCATCGCTTGCCGTCGCGTTGATCCGTTCCGACTGATAGCGAGACGGATCGAAGTCACCGAGCACCTCATCACGCTTTAAGAGCACCCGCTGCCGCGTCACCATGTCGTAGTCGTAGATTGACACCGGTGTCGTCAACGAACTGTAACCAAAGCGAAGAACGGGTGTTTCCGATTCCCTATTGGTCTCGGTGTATGCGTGGTACGCCGGCTCATCAAAATCTACCTGGTGGTCGCCGTCACCACTCCACGGGTGGATGCGCAATCGTGTGAGTCCCTCGTGACGCTCCACGACCACTAAATGATCGCGAAACATCTCGAAGCTCTCGAGGAGCACGTCATCGCGATGCGGTATCACCTCGCACCAGTGCCGTCGCTCCGGACGTGTCTCATCGGTCTCCAGAAGACGGAAATTCTTTGCACCCGCATTCGTCAAGATGTAGAACCGTCCACGGAAGTGTTCTAGCTCGTACTCGTGCTCACGTGCACGCGTTAGGAACACGGCGAACTGGCCGGTAGGGTCGTCGGCGTCCAGATAACGATACTCGGTCGAAACGGTCTGGAATGACGCGATCAAGAGGTAACGCTTCGAGCGACTGTTGCCGACCGTACAGCTGAACGTCTCATCTGTTTCCTCATAGACGAGCTCATCCTCTGCGGTGTCACAACCCAGCCTATGCCGAAAAATTTGATACGACCGCAACGTAGTTGGATCCTGACGGGCATAGAAGAGAGTCTGGCTATCGTTCGCCCACGCAACGTTGCTCGTCACGTCTGGAATGACATCGCTGAGCTCCGTACCCGACACAAGATCACGAAACCGAACAGCATATTGGCGCCGGCCGATGGTATCGACCACGTACGCAAGCGTTTGCTGACTCGGGCTGACGCGACGACCAGCGACGTCGCAAAACTCATGGCCTTCAGCCACGGTGTTGACGTCGAGCACCACCTCCTCATCCTCTCCGTCGATCGGCGTCCGGCAGTAGATCCGGTATTCTCTTTCATCCTCATAGCGCCAGTAATAAAGAAATTCACCCTCTCGAGCCGGAACTGACACATCTGTCTGCTTGATGCGCGCCTTGATCTCATCGAACAGGCGTTGCTCGATCTGTGCGGTGTGGCGCATAGACTCGCGCAGGTAGGCGTTTTCGGCTTCGAGATAGGCGGCAACGTCTGGGTTGTCGCGATCGCGCAGCCAGTAGTAGTCGTCTAGTCGCACGTCACCGTGCTTTTTGAGCGTGTGGGGACGTTTCGCGGCGACGGGTGGCTGCATCGAGAATTGGTACCAAGACCGAGGCGTATACCCACCTTCCTAGTGGGACAGTCCATCCCGGCTCTTAGGGCGTCTTGACCGGTGCCGCTGGACGGTTTGGCAACGTCTTCGGATCCTCACGCATCATCCGCATGACCTCTTCAACCGCCCGCTCAAGCTGTGGGTCGCGCCCCGCAATAACTGACATCGGGTCGTTCTCCACCTCGATGTCTGGCTCTACGCCAACGTTTTCGACTACCCAACTGCCGTCGACACCGTTCGTACCGAACTGCGGCACATTAACGCTGCCACCGTCGACCAGCTGTCCGTGGTTAGTAATACCAATCACCCCACCCCAGGATCGCTTGCCAATGAGCGGCCCCAAACCCGCCTCACGGAACTGATACGGAAAGATGTCACCGTCCGACGCGGAGTCCTCGTCAAGGATGCAGACGAGGTGTCCGTGGAACGTAGTCGCTGGGTACGTATCAGGCGTGTCATAGGTTCGCGCAAACCTGGTACCAAGTACCGTGCGTCGCAACCGCTCGATCAACATTTGTGACACATTCCCACCACCGTTCCCGCGCACGTCGATGACTAGTCCTTCCTTTCGGATCTGCCCGTAGTACCACTTGATAAATTCCTGAATCCCCTCCGCTCCCATATCCGGGATATGCAGGTAGCCAACGCGACCGTCAGTCAACTCAGTAACTTTACGACGATTCGTCTCAACCTCAGCAAGATAGCGCAGGCTACGCTCGGCCGTGAGTGGATTGAAGGTCACCTCGCGTGCACCGTCGAATGTCGGCTGCGTGTTGAGCGTGAGCCGGACGGGACGATCTGCCCGGTGACGTAACACCCGGTACGGATTATCGGCCCCGACTAGCTCCTCACCGTCGATAGCAAGTACGTAGTCGCCTTCGCGGGCGTCGACCCCAACCTCGGTCAGTGGCGCACGATACCGCGGCTCTTCGTTGTGCCCTTCGAAGATACGAGCGATTTGATAACGACCAACATCGCGGTCGAGCTCGAACACACCGCCCGGTAACGCGACCTCTGGACGATCGGGCGTTTCCCAGTCTCCACCCGCGATATAGGCGTGGCTCACGCTGAGCTCAGCTACCATCTCGCCGATAACGTAGTTGAGGTCCGAGCGGTGTGCCACGTGTGCGAGTAGCGGCCGATACTGTCGGCGCAGCGCCTCCCAGTCGTACCCATGCATGTTCTCGACGTAGAAGAAATCTCGGAACCGTCTCCAGACCTCATCGAAGATCTGCTCCCACTCCTCCGCAGGCACGCGGTCAACCATCAGTCCGTCGGTCGAAACGTCCTTTGCATCGCCCCCGCCAGACGGGTAAACCCTCCAGCGACCCTCTTCCCGTACCAGGACGTGCTCAGTATCGCGCGATAGAGCATACCCGCTCACACCCTCTGCAAGGGTCTTCGTTTCGCGGTCGGCGAATATGAAACTATGAAGCTCAGACCGGACGTCAGCGGCGCGGCCATAGTAACTCGCCGTGCCACGGATGAAGAAGACCCGCCCGTTACCTGCACTAAGGCCGCCGTAGTTGTCGAACTCAACCGGCAACCGGACAACGCGCCGCGCGAGCCCATCGAAGTCGATAGCGATCGGCTTATCATCGTCGCCATCAGCGATCCTGGGCTCGTCGCGATCACTAACGTTAGCTTCCGTGCCGTCTTCAGTGTCCTCCCCGGACTCCTCCGATGTCGCTGTCACGACCTCAACTTCATCACTTTCCGCCGGTAACGGATGTGGTACGTTCTGCCGTAAAGCGAGCGCATAGACACCAGTCTCGCGATCAACGAGGTAGTTCCACTCGAACGATCCGAGCTGGGGTGCAAATTGGCGATCGGATAAGTAATAGAGATAGTTCCCCTCTGGATCCCACGTCGGATTCCATTCGTGAAAATAATCGCTGGTAATCTTCCGTAGCTCACCGTCAGCTAGGCTCCAAATGTAAATGGAACTGAAATCAGTCGGGTCGGTCAGTGAGAAGGCGAGGTGCCCGCCGCGGGGCGACCAGGTATAGTCACGTATCTGCCCGCGTGCCTCGTCCACCACCTCAGTCAACACCTCGGTAGCCATGTCGAAAACGTAGAGCTTGCCGTCCTTGTCACTGAACGCCAGGTGATCACCTGTGGGCGACCACTCCGGAGCGTAGCGCATTGCCTTTCCGTCACGGGTGAGCTGGCGTGGCTCGTCTGAACCATCCTGCGACAAAACGTAGACTTCCTCCTCGCCAGTCAGATCAGAGACGAATGCGATCTGCTGCCCATCGGGTGACCATCGCGCCCACTTGTCGTGGGCGTCAGAACTGCGTGTCAAGTTACGTGTCGGACCCTTCTGGATCGGTGCCGTGAAAATGTCTCCGCGCGCAACGAAGAGCGCGCGTTCGCCCTTCGGACTTAGCTCTGCGTCCTCAATGAGGTTACCGGCTGACACGCGCGACGGCCGCATCGCCACCCCGTCGTTCGGCACCGTGATCGCGATCCTTCGCGAGCGGTCTTGATCGAGCGTGTACACCTCAAGCTCGCCGTTCAGTTCGTAGACGATCTGGTTAGTGCCGTCGTCGCCCGGCCAGCGGACGTCCCATGTACGACTGTCGGTCACTTGAGTCGTCTCGCTCGTGTCGAGGTCGTAGGTGTAAAGGTTGAGGGTGCCGTCGCGGTCTGAGGTGAAGTAGATAGCGTTGCCGATCCACATCGGGTCACGGTCGGCGCGCCGGTGACTGGTCACTCGCTCGACGACGTGCGTCTCTCGGTCAAAAATATAGAGCTCTTGCGCCCAGCCTCCCTCGTAACGTTTCCAGGTTCGGAAGTCTCGAAACAGCGGTGAATAAATAACGCGTGTCCCATCGGGCGAGAGATCGCCAGCCCCCGATTCTGGCATCGGCAAAGGGGTCGGCAACCCACCGGCGATGGATGCGAGAAACAGACGACTGTCCGATAGATCGGTGCTGTACCGCAGCGAACGGAAGAGCACGGACTGTCCATCGGGCGTCCAGTCATAAACCTGGTTGTCATAGCCCCAACGCGGTGCCAATGGGCCGCGAGCTGGATAATAGGTCAACTGCCTCGGAACACCACCGGTCGCCGGCATGACGTAGACCTGCTCATCGCCGTCGTACTGGCCGGTGAAGGCAACCCATGTGCCATCTGGCGAAAAAGCCGGAAAAAGCTCTAGGCCGGGATGAGCGGTCAGACGAATCGCCGTACCGCCATGGCTGGATGCCCTCCACAGGTCTCCGGAATAGCTGAAGACAACGGTATCGCCGTGGATGTCTGGGAAGCGCAGCAGTTTGGTCTGCGCGTGGGTCGTGGCTGTCACGGTCGCAAGCACGACCGCACATACCGCTAATCTTAACGAACGTCCTCCACGCATGTCGCCTCCTGACCGATCGTTCTCATTTCATCCATAACGCTACGTTGGCTTCCTAAGCGTCCGCGCGACGTAGGCCTCGACCGCCGCCTGGACATCACGCGAGATCCAGGCTTCAAGGACCTCCTGATCAATCGCTCGCGTGTGCCGCGCCACACGGTCTTGACTGGGCTGTCGGATTAACCGCTTGGTAAGCGCGAACGAGGCGGCCGGTATCCGCCCGAGCCGGGCCGCAGTCTCGACCGCCCGATCGATTAAATCGTCCGCCGGCACCAACTCGTCGACAACCCCCTCCTCCAGCGCCTCATCTGGCGTACAGAGCATCCCTTGGTAGATGAACGCTTGGAGCCGGTCAGTCCGGATGGTGAGTCGAAGAATCTCCATGGCAATACTCGGGAACGGCACACCAACCGACAGCTCCGGTGTTCCGATTCGCCCAGGACCTTCGGCCATCACGCGATAGTCACAGGCGCACGCGAGGATGCACCCGCCGGCCACCGCATGGCCGTTAACCGCCGCTACCAACGGTTTGGGAAAGGTGAACACCTTGAAGAACGCGTCGCCCATCATCGGCAGGAACTGCCGCACGTAGTCGCGTCCGCCCGAGGTTAGACGATGAAGATCCACGCCAGCAGAAAACACCTCCTCGGTCCCAGTCAGCACCACCGCGTCGGTATCGGTACTCGATAACGCTGTCAGCTCCGTGACCAACGCGTCAATTAGCTCAATATCGAACGCGTTCACCTTGCCGTGAACCAATCGCACTACCGTGACCCCGTCACGCGATTCTTTTTCAATCATATGGCGATCCGATTGATGTCCTCGTGACCAACCTACTCAGCGCGGATAGCCTGGAGCAATGGTGCCCGCACCACGGCAATGGTCGCTGCCAGTGACGCCGTCAGGCCCGTAGTGACGACCACGAGTAACAGCACACCAAGCGACAACAGCGGCACGCCGCCACCACGTTCAAGCCACGCCGGCGCGATGGCAACCACCGCGCACGCCGTACCGGCGAGCAGACCGGTAAAGAGCAGGAATGTGTTTTCGGCCAGGACCACCAGCGATAGGTGCCTCGCGTTGTATCCGACTGCCCGTAGTAGTGCGAGCTCACGCCGACGCTCCAAAACGTTACGCAACAGCACGGCGCTGAGTCCGAAGGTTCCGAGCACGAGCCCAAGACCACCAAGTGTCTGGAAGGTCGCAAGATAGGTGTTCTCAACGCGATGGAACGCCGCGAGCCGATCCGCCGCCGAAACAACGTCGAAACCGAAGTCGACCATTCGATCCTCAAGAGCGGTAATTACCTCCGCTTGGTACTCCGGTGCTGCGTCGATAAGAAAGAACCGGTACCCATCGTAGTCGGGGAACACCCGCTCGAAATGACGCTCCGCGATCAGTAACTCGCGCTGGAAAATACTGTCTGAGAGCGCCGCCACAATTCGCAGCCGAATCGGCCGGTCGGTGTCACGGTTAAGTACGAAGTCGTCCCCCACCGACAGATGCAGGGCGTAGGTCAACGATGTTGCATCGGCAATCGCTGGGATCGCCCCGTCGTCGAACGTACGGTCGAGCAGTAGCCACGGATTGTCAGATTCAGCTTGTGTCTCGGCCATGCTCGCGCTGAAGGCGAACCGGCCAGTTTGAACGAATTCCTCGGTTGGCGCGAGGACACGTGGGTCCTTGGCCTGATAGAGGTTCAAGCAGCTCGCGTCATCGCCAGTTCGGACGCGGAATCGTGTAAGGGCGACGCCGGTGAGCGGGCCATCCTCATACAGATCCATCAGGTTAAGCGCCTCGCGACCCTCATCAGTTGCGGGGTCATGCGCAATCGGGATCAGCGTGTCGGCAAGCAGCGTAAATCCACCCGTTCCCGAGCGCGGGTCGAGATCGGCCTCGCTGCCCTCCCGGCGGAACGCGTCGACCGACACGATAATGAACGCCGCCGAAGCAATGAGTGCGATACAGAGCACGCTTCGTCCCGGTCGATAAGACGCGTTGCGAAAACCTAGCTGAGACAGCGACCACGGTCCTGACCTATTACGGGCAGGCTGGATATTGAGCCACGCCCATGCGAGAGCCAACATGGCGCCCAACAAGAGCAAGCCACCACAAAAAAATCCGGCTGTGACACCTATCACACCGAAAGTGGAGAGCAACACCATGGTGAACCCGATCGTCACCAACACTAAGGTAACGGTCCACGCGCGTGTCTGCACCAGCGGCGTGGAAACAGCCATGGCGGCTGGAGCACCAGTCACTTCGGCAACGGCACCCGAGAGAAGACTCCGTGCAGAAGCAGGCGCCAACGTACGCAGTGTCCAAGCGATCGTGATGAACGCCGCCACGATGCCCCCGGCGACACCGGCGCCGAGCATCGGCACCGACAGAAAAAGCGTCAGTCTGGTCGTTCCGACGGCGTCAACCCACCAGGTACTCAACCCCCACATGATGAACTTCGCGTAGGCTATGGCACCGATCACACCCAGCAGGCTCCCAGTCACCGACAGCAAGAATGCCTCACTCCAGAACACTCGGCGGATCGACGCAAGAGGAAATCCAGCAGCCTTCAACAAACCGACTTCAGGCAACCGCTGTTCAATACCTAGCCGGAAGAACAGACTCGCGAGTAATAATGCTGATACCACCAGGAAGAAGCTGAAATAGATAAAATACTCCCCGAAGTCGGTCGCACCGGCCGAGGCTTCGAGTGCGAGCGCCCGCGCCGGATAGACGACGACTCCGGCAGCAAGCGGGTCGATGGAAGCTCTGAGGTTGGCCGCGAAACGTGCGCGGACCGACTCGATATCACCACTGTCCTCGGTAAAGAGCCGAACCGAAGTCAGCTGGCCCCACCGCGACGCCCACAACTGCTGGCCAGTATCAAGCGATACGAACGCCTTCGGCGTAGTGCGAAAAACATCCCAGTAGGCCTCATCCACCGGGCGAATCAGACTTAGGTCAACGTCGAAAGGGGGATCCCAGTCAATCACGTTGTTGACTTCCGTGATGCCCGGATAGTTCGGTGCGAGGTCGCGGTCGTCAGCGATACCCTCGATCGACACGACATCAGCCACACGCAGCTCCGTCTCGTGGGTCGAAAGCCGTCCCTCGTCCTCCCAGACGTAGTACTCAAGAGTGAGCGTGTCACCCGGTGCGGCATGGAGGTCGTCCGCGGCCCATCGATTCAGAACGACTGGAGGTGTGTCATCACCCGTACCAAGATCCGCGTTACTGACAAGCACTAGATTCAAAGCCGTGACGAGCGAGTACGGTGTGAGGCGATCGCCCACTCGCAACTGGTTCGCCAGGTATGTGAGTACCGGCTCCACACGGAGCTCTAAGACCGCAGCGGTTACTTCGATGACTGAGACGGTCGCATCGTCGATCAAACCGGTTACTGATTCGACAGCAAAGGTGTTTTGATCCGGTAAGGCCCGAACGCGCAATCCCAGGTCATCCAGGGTCGTCGTCGCGCGTACTGCAGACTCGGCAGTCGCCAGACGCATGGGCGCGTCTCCGTCTTCGCCATTCCATGCATCCTGTTCTCTAATCCCTAGTAAAATACTGTTCACACGCCCGTCCTGCTCAAGCTCTTGCTGCAGTCGCGTCAGCGAGACGAAGACCGCGCGCGCCAACCCTTGTTGTGGCCGGAACGAGAACTCCCCGAGCTCGTCCCCGGACAACACCTTCTTGATGCCGAGCCGCAAAGTCCCCCCAAGGTCGTCACGTCGTCCGTGCAACGAGCTGATCGGCACATCCGATGGCTTCTCCACCCGTACGAGCAACGCGTCGTCGACCCTTGCCCCAAGTTCGCGCGCCAGCCCTTCACTAATGAAAGCGGTGTTTTGGTCAAGTAGTTGGTCGCGCTGATCTACCCCGTGGAACTCCCAGAAGCGCTCGTCGACACCATAGACTTGGATGACGGATGCACGACGACCGCTGTCCTGATGCGTGACGAACCCCTCAATAGCGACAATCGGCACCGCACCGCCGAACCTGTCGGCCATACCGTCGCCGGTGAGTAGCTCGCCCGCCAACGATTCCCGAACAAAACCGAGGCTAGTCACGACCTGATCGACTGAGCCGAGTCGCTCAAGGGCCAGCGCCCGCAGACTGGATCGCACCGACGAGCCGACCAGCAGCGCGCCGGCCAGGACCGCCACCGCGACCGCGACACCTGCGACCACCACGAGATTGGTCTGCCAGAAATGTGTGACGTTGCGCCGGACAAGACCTACGATCGTCATCTGAATAAGTTCCCTGTCACGATCCCACAACCGCCCTGATCCGTTCCAACTTCTGATCGTTCAATCGATACTGCATCGGACAGCGAGTAGCCAACTCGACGTTGTGCGTCACGATGAGCAGAATGTTGTCTTGCTGCCGGTGCAATTCGAACAACAGTGAAGCCACCGTCTTAGCAGACTCACGGTCTAGGTTTCCCGTCGGTTCGTCACACAAAACAAGCAGCGGCTGCTGGATAATCGCCCGCGCCAAGGCAACGCGCTGGCGCTCTCCACCGGACAACTCTGCCGGTCTGTGATCCATCCGATCCTGGAGTCCGACCTGTTCAAGTAGAGTGATCGCGCGGTCCGTGACGGCTGAATCTGAGTCGCTAACTAGCGTCGGTACGAGTACGTTTTCAAGCACGGTACATTGGGGTAACAACAGATGATCCTGGAAGACGAACCCTACAACCTGGTTGCGAAAACTCGCAAGCTCGCGCTCGGCCAGTGCAAAAGGGTTTGTCCCGTCTAACGTTACGCTTCCGCTCGTCGGCGGCTCTAGCGCCCCGAGTATGTACAGAAGCGTACTCTTCCCACTCCCAGACGGCCCCATAATCGATGCGGCATCCCCGCGAGACAAGGAAAACGAAATCTCTGAGAGAATCTGAAGCGGCCCGTGCGGTGTCGGGTACTGCTTCGCGAGGTTTTTGACTTCGAGCACGGGATTGCTCCTTAGCAGCCCGCCTTCGGCCCGTGGATTCACGGGCTAAGCTGCTCTGAACCTCGAACGGCGCTGGGTCGCAGCTCAACCCTTACGAGACCATCTGAAACGCCCGTGGCCGGAAGAGGAAATCGACGATGTTGCCTTCGTGTGGCTGGAGCCAATTGAGCTTGATCGTCGGAATAGGACCAAGGTTCAGCCGGTCGATGTTCCGCGCGTCGAGCAGCTCGCGCTGGAATGTCTCGTCCTTCGTGAGTGCCGTCGCCACCAGGGTAGATCCGATCGACGCGATCATCGCCGTCTGCGGGCACTCCACGATGGTGACGAAAGGGAACATGTATTCCTTCTTGGCCATAGGCACGTCGGCTGACGGGCAGTAAACTACCGTTGGCCGTATGTAGTCGCACCGCTCACGTGAGACGAGCCGGCCCGCTGTGTGATACCTAGCAGTGACCTCATCGACGCCCGAGCCGTTAAGGGCCGAGTCAATGTCAGCCGAGATAGCCGTCGCCTGCCCTGGCACCGTGAACGCCGCCAGCGCGGCGTTCGGATCATCTGGGGGCAATGGTTCAATAGGGCCTAACCGTTCTGCGAGAGCCTCGGCAATCGCCTTGCCATGACGCGGCACCCAAATCCCCGAGCAATTGATACAGCTGCGGCCACTATTAATAAGCACGCTGTCAACCATCAGGTCGACGTGCTGCTCCCAGTTGTCGACCTCATCGTCGCCGAACAGAATCTTACTGAACCCAGGACCGTGGACCTGAACCTTAGGGTTCCCGGCGTACTGCTCCACGGTTGATGTCCCGCCAAAGATCAAACTGCGTGAACAGTTATTGAGCACGGCCGCACCCACATCCCCAAGCCCAGGGTAGACAGCAACCGCTTCACGCGGTACCCCCGCCGCGTAAAACGCCTGCGTCATCCGCCAAGGGGTCCAGGGTTCCTGCGGTCCAGGCTTCAACACTAACCCAATCTGCAGCGGAATGATCGGCAACCAGAGGCTGTGAACCCCAGGTGAATTCGACGGCAAGACCATGCCGAGCACCGAGGTCGTAGCCTGGTAGCTCCGCATGACACCGCCTTCCTCACCGTAGCCGCGGGAGAGTATGGCGGGGTCGAGACGCCGTGTCAGCGACTCCAGAATCTCGTCAAGGTGATCAAGCACGTACCGAAGCTTCTCCATGTTCATCCGGCACATGTGCTCGGGAAGGCCCGTCGTTGCCGACTGCTGCCGCACGAAGTCGTCAGGTGTCTGACTACCGTCACCCAACGGAAGCTCAGCGGAAGCAAAGAGCTCAGCACCCTTCTTCACCATTGCCAACAAATCACCGGCCGGCACATCACGTAGCACCGCACGCGCTCGATTCGCTTTCCGGAGGTCACGCGTCACGAGACCAGGGTTCGCCTGGCTCACTTCCGCCACCGGTTCCCCGGTGGCGAAGTGCACGACCTTGTCGACTTCGAGGCTTCGGTACGGCTCGCCCCACCTAAGCACGGGAAAATGGATCACGAGGCCTTCTCCACTAGATACCGTCAGCGATCTCGACTTCGATTGTCTCGCACAGACCGTCCTGAGTCCGATGCTCATCGTCTCCGATCTGAACGGTCAGTCCATAAGCACCCGGCTCAACCTGAAGCGAGAACGTGTCAGACCCGTCACCAAAGTGAACCCAACCCTCCCCCTGCGGAATGACTTCACCAACCGGCAGGCAGCCGGTCTCGAAACCAAAGTGGTAGTGGCCGATGTCTGCACGCGGTGAGTCGAACTCTTCGGGAATCGGAGAAATTTGATAATTCTCAGAGCCAAATTTGAGTGCAAGGTCAAAGTCGCTGGAGATCTCAGCACCATTTTGGGGCGCCACAAAAAACACCCGTGGCGTTCCACTAGTCGGTGCCGCACCAGCGGGAGGGGCGTTCGATTCCATGGCGCCGTTATCCATGCTGTCACCACCGCCACAGCCGGTGAGGGCTATCACTGGCACCAGTATCAGACTGCCAAGAAGGACGTTTCGGTTAAGGTCTAGCCGTTCGGTTCGCATGTTTAGCATTGGATCCCTCGTTAACGTTACTGCTATTAAACACCGTTTTATTCCTAATTATTTGCTTCAGTACGCACGCCGAGTGCTAGTAGACCCCAACGGTGGTTGATGACGCGAGCGCGCTAAAGGGTCTGACGCCGCTGACCCCATCCCATGGATAGAGGTTGCACGGATGCTCGCGCTCGCCCTCGTCCCGTTCGAGAAACCGAGGAACGAAAAACTCCTTGGTCAATGTCGTCAGCATGACGCGTCCGGTATCGCCGTACTCCACCACACGGTTGGTATCATCGGAGTCAACCACTTGCAGAACCGCACGCGGCTGGGGAGCATGATACGTAATCTTGTAACCTTCGGCCGTACCACTCGGCGGACTCGCGGCTAACCCCATCAGAGTGTTGCCGTACGTCGGGGTCATGTAGATGCCGTCGAGCAGTTCCTCGTTCGCGAAGCGGTTCCACTGCGGAGTGAATTCGGTGCCGCCCGCAAAAATCCCGGTAATCCCTGCTGCTCTGAGGCTGGATCCATCCGCATCTAGCCGATTGGCGAGTGCCTCGATTAACTTCGGCGTCGAAAATAGGCATTTGATGTCGTGACCGGCCGAGAGCACCGTAATCGCCTGATCAATTACGTGACCCTGATAAGCCTTAAGGTGGTCCATCCAGCCTTTGTTAATCAGCTTAATGACCCAGCGCGGATCCAGGTCGACGCAAAAGCAAATACCGCCACGGTACTGCGCAAGATGCTCCACGGCAAGACGCAGCCGACGGGGCCCACTCGGCCCAAGCATGAGCCAGTTGGAACCCTTAGGGAAGCACTCTGCTGGCAACGTAGCCGAAAACAACTCATAGTCAGTCCGAAAATCGTCGATGGCAATACGGCTTTTCGGAATGCCGGTCGTGCCGCCGGTCTCGAAAACGTAGATCGGCCGATCGGCATAAGCCTTCGGGACCCACTTCCGGACAGGACCGCCTCGGAGTTGTTCGTCTTCGAAATGGCCAAACTTGGTGAGATCGTTGAAGTTCCTGACCTCGCGACGCGGATCCCAGCCGGCCGCCTCGGCCCACTCGAGCCAGTGTGGACATCCCGTCTCGGGATCGAAATGCCACTCGATAACCTCTCTCACCCACGCGTCGAGTGACGCGCACGCCGCGTCGACCTGGCTTTCCAAGGCACGTGTTTGCGTGCTCATCAGGCACGGATCTTACACTAACGGGAGCGCGGCTTCCTGCTCGAAGAAGGCCTTCCGTTGCCCCTATAGCTCTAACGATCGGCACCATGACAGACCGACCGGTCGAGCGAACCACTGCGCATCCCAGGCAATGATCATTACCTGCCGGTGGTCGTCGACAAGGTCGATCCTGTAGGTAGTCATGAATGAGACTTTGCTCACCGCAAACTGCCGGTTCTGTATTCGGTGCGAGACACAGCCCAAGTTGTGGACAATGCAATACGGCTATGGGGGTGACCGCGCGTATTCAGAGGTTCTCGACGCCAGGGAGGTCGCCATCGGCTACGCGCTCCGGTGGAAAGAAGCACATGACAGCAGTTCAGTGTGACTAATCGACTACTGCACTGCGTCGGCTTTTGCGGCGAACACAAAGTCGCTCTCCGTCAACCCGTTGATTTTGTGAGTCCAGATCGTTACTTTGACCTTGCCCCACGTGAGAACAATGTCGGGGTGATGGTCCTGCTCCTCGGCCATCTCGCCGACCCGCACGGTGAAGTCGAGAGCCAGCCGAAAATCAGCGAACCGGAACGTCTTCTCCAGGTGATGTTCGTCGATCACCTGCCAGTCGCCACCCAATTCATTTTGGAGTGCCGCGAGCTCGGTACCCTTTAACGGCGAGACACCGCCGCGGCACGGAACACACTGCTTAACCGCCAAATCAGTCATCGTTCTCACTCCTCTGATAGACCTAACATATCGCGTATAGTGAAGACCCATTTCCGCTCGGCACTCTTGCAGGAGGCAAACGATGGCCGACAAAACTCCTCAAACCTACGCGAATCACGCAAAAATGGTGCCACTATTTCACTATCTGACACTCCCAGTGCTCTTAATCAATCTCATCTGGTCGAGCTACCAGGTGTTCGCTCAGAGCTTCAGCGCCACATCGCTAATCGCATTTTCCGTTGCGGTCTCCATCCTGCTAACCGCGTTCTTTGCGCGCGTTTTCGCGCTCAAGGTACAGGATCGGGTCATCCGACTCGAAGAACAGCTGCGGCTGCAAGCGCTACTTCCGGACGACCTCAAGGGACGCATCCATGATTACACTACCGAACAGTTGATCGCACTGCGGTTCGCCAGCGACGCGGAGCTAGCTGTGTTGGCCCGCAAGGTTCTTGACGACGGCCTAGCCGACCGCAACTCGATCAAGGAACTGATCGAGGTCTGGAAACCGGACAACCAGAGGGTGTGATCGAGGATCGCTCAAGAACACCCAGGCAACTTCACTTACTGGTGAGCCTCACTGCGACTTTCTGCCCACGCGTCCGCCATACTGCTTGAGGCAAGCCACAACCCGCCATCGACCACCAGCGTTACGCCGGTAATATAAGCAGCGGCGTCCGAACAGATAAATAGCGCCGCATTACAGACGTCCTGGATCGCACCCAGTCGACCCAAAGGTGTCATCCGTACCGCGCGGTCTTTTGAGGAACCAACGAGTAACCGCTGTACGCCTTCCGTTTCAGCTATCGGCCCCGGCGCAATCCCGTTCACTCGGATGCCGTATTGTCCCCACTCGACGGCGAGTACCCGAGTAAGCGCGTCGACGCCCGCTTTAGCCGAGGAGACATGTAACTGTGCCACCGTACCCAGATAGTGCAACGTAGTGCTAATGTTCAATATCACACCGCCATCGGTTTTGAGGTAGGGCAACACCGCCCTTGACATGTGAAAGGTGCCTTTCAGGTCGATATCGACAACGGCCCCGAATCCGTTCGGGGAGAGGTCCTCGGCGAGACAAAGGAAATTCCCCGCCGCACCATTAATGAGAATGTCCAGACGTCCAAAACTGTCGAGTGTGCGCGCAACCGTCCGTTCGACCGCAATTGGATCGCGAACGTCGCCCTCGATCGCCACGGCCTCGACACCAAACGCCTCAATCTCGTGCCGTGTTGGCTCGAGATGTTCCGCCTTCCGGCTGGTGATCGCCACGTTGCAACCGTGTGATGCGAGCGCCAGCGAGAGGCCACGACAGATCCCGGTACCACCACCAGTCACCAGCGCGGACTTACCTTTGAGTAGGTCAGTTTGAAAACTCATTGAGCCCCTCCGTTACAATTTACCCACGGTGAATATCGTCGCTGCCCTCACGAACGCCTTCCCGCTCTGGGTACTACTTGCCGCCACCGCCGCGCTCTTCAGGCCCGAGCTCTTTACCTGGTTCAGCGGCCCGTTTATCCCCGTGGGGTTGGCGATCATCATGCTCAGCATGGGCATGACACTCGGCTTCGAAGATTTTCGCCGGATCGCGCGTGAGCGCGGCCGCATACTCCCCGGTGTCGCGCTCCAATATACGCTGATGCCTGCGCTCGGGTGGAGCCTGGCCGAATTGTTCGATTTGCCAACTCCGTTCGCCGTCGGGCTAATTCTTGTTTCGTGCTGCCCCGGAGGCACCGCGTCGAACGTCATCTCTTTCCTCGCGCGGGCCGACGTAGCACTGTCGGTCACGATGACTACTACCTCGACACTGGTGGCTGTCCTGATGACCCCCAGTCTCACGGCGATGCTAGCTGGTAGCCGTATCGACGTGCCGGCCAGCGGTTTGCTGCTCGACACGGTGCAGGTCGTCATCATCCCGGTCGTCGGCGGCGCGTTCCTCAAGTGGAAATTCCCGAACACCTGTCGGCGAGTACTGCCATTCGCGCCGCTGATCGCGGTGATCACCATCGTCCTGATCGTCGCATCGATCATCGGTAGCGGGCGCCAGCAGGTGCTCGACGCTGGTCTCCGACTCGTCCTAGCGGTGTTGTGCTTGCACCTGAGCGGGTTCGCGTTCGGCTACCTAGCTGGCCGGGTCTGGCTGCGCCGCGAGCTAGCGGCACGCACTGTGTCGATCGAGGTCGGTATGCAGAACTCCGGGTTGGGCGTAGTTTTGGCGCAACAGAATTTCGTGAGTCCGTTGGTCGCCCTACCGAGCGCTATCTCGTCCGTATTCCACGCACTGGTCGGCAGCCTCGCCGCAGCCGTGTGGCGACGGACGGCCACCAAGCACCAGATTGGGTAGTTTCGTCTACGCGATCGCACGCGTGATGAGCGCCCGCAGGTCGTCGGGTAGGTCGAGCTTAAGCGCGGCGTGGCGTCCCTTCTTCGACATTTTGCGCCACGTCTTGCGGAGAATGTCTGCAACCTTCAAATCGGTATGCTGAGTCACAAACACCACTAGGTAATGCTGGAGGAAGACCAGGCAGACAACATCCTCGAGCAGTTGCACCTCGGGGTCGATTTTTAAACGTTCTTTCCGTAAGAGTGACTGCACCCTCCCGATCGCGGTGGCGTTATAACCAATCCCACGTAGAATCGCGCCCGCTGTGTCGGCATGAAACCGTGCCAAATCGGTGCGCCACGCGCGATAGCCGTCGCGCCCATCAGGATAGGTCGACCGCGGAATAGTCCAACGCTGGATATGCTGGCACCGGGCGGCGAGTTGCACCTCTTCGGAGGCATCTGGCGCGAAGCGTGCCAACGATGCCGTCACCCGGCGCGAGTAAATTAACTCCTTTGGCTGCGGAACGCCGTCGATGCTGTCGTGATGGGGGTCCTGTGCGTTGGCAGCGTCGAAGCGAGCAACCGCTTCCTCAAAGCGATCGGACACGCCCGCTTCTTGCGTCACTGGAACTACCATCGTCAATTGTCGTCCTCGACACCGACGTACCCTTCTTTTTCGAGGTGGAGGACGATCTGCTGAGCCGCCTCTTCGGGCGTCAATGTGGTTGTGTCGATGATGAGATCCGCATCAGCCGGCACCTCATACGGATCGGAGATTCCAGTGAACTCCTTGATGATACCCGCGCGGGCCTTCGCGTAGAGCCCCTTGCGGTCTCGCTGCTCGCACACCTCAAGTGGCGTGGCCACATGGACCAACATGAATCCGCCAAGTGGCTGCACCATCGCCCGCACGTCCTTGCGCACGGCGTCGTACGGTGCGATTGGCGCGCAGACGGCAATCCCACCGTTCTTGGTGATCTCCGACGCGACGTACCCAATACGCCGAATATTGATATCGCGGTGCTCCTTCGAAAACCCTAGCTCGGACGACAAGTGCTTTCGCACGAGATCGCCATCGAGCAGCGTTACCGGGCGGCCGCCCATTTCCAGGAACTTCACGAGCAGCGCGTTAGCAATCGTCGACTTGCCCGATCCGGACAACCCGGTAAAAAAAACCGAAAATCCTTGCCGTTGACGCGGAGGATGACTGCGGCGCAGCTCGTGGGCAACATCGGCAAACGTGAACCACTCTGGAATTTCGTTCCCGGCCGCGAGACGAGTCCGCAGCTCGGTACCGGACAGGTTCAACGTGCGCTTACCCTTGGCTACCTCGTCCACCGGTACGTACGAGTCGAGTTCCTCGACGTACACCATCATCTTGAACGGCACCATCGTGACACCGAGTTCGGCTTCGTGTTGACGAAGCAGCTCTTGCGCCTCGTACGGCCCGTAGAAGGGCGTGCCGCTCGAATCGCTCCCAGGACCTGCGTGATCTCGCCCGACAATGAGGTGCGTGCACCCGTAGTTCTTGCGGATGATGGCGTGCCACACCGCCTCCCGTGGGCCGCCCATTCGCATGGCAAGCGGCAACAACGACAGTCGTGCGGTCTTCCGCGGGTACCGATGCAACAACGCCTGGTAACAACGCACACGAGTGTAGTGGTCGACGTCACCTGGTTTCGTGAGTCCGACTACCGGGTGAATTAATAGGTTGGCTTCAACCTCCTTCGCTGCCCTTAACGTCAATTCCTGGTGGGCACGATGCATCGGGTTGCGTGTCTGAAACGCAACGACCTTAGTCCAGCCGAGCTTCGTGAACTCGGCCCGTAGCTCGGCCGGGCTATGCCGCAGCAGCTTATAGTCGTAGTGCGTTACCGGGTGGACGCCCGTCACCTGCCCACCAACGTAGAACGGCTGTGCCCTGTCGAGCAGATACGCCACGCCGGGGTGCTCGCTGTTAGTGCTTCCGAAAACTGCCTCGGCCTCTGACTCCCGGTCGGTCTGCCACACCTCTTCCACGGCGAGCACCGCGAGCATGACCCCTTCCTCGTTCCGCAGTGCGAGACTCGCACCCGGTTTCAAAGTCTCGGCTAGCTTCTCGGACACGTCGAGAGTGATCGGGATAGGCCACACGGTGCCATCGGCATCGTCCAGACGCATCTCGGCGCAGACACGCTCACACGTCGGCCGCGTCATGAAACCGGTGAGTGGCGAAAACCCTCCGTTGAGCAGTAGCTCGAGGTCACACAGCTGGCGAGGAGTTAGCGTATGGGACGGCCAATCGAGTGACCGGGCTTTCAATTCAGTCTCGTGGTCCCTATCCACGAAAAGATTGACAAGCGTCCCGCCATGGGGGGCAATTAAATGATCAGACACCAGATTGCTCCTTAACAAGTCAAAAGAAAATTAGAAAAATTTTGAGCGTAACATGAAAAAAGAACCATTCACTTAACTCGTCCACGGTTTCATCTCAAAATCAAGACCTCTGTTCACAATTTCCAGCTTCTGCTTCCTTGACCTGGCTATTCGACGAGCACTCGGCCAGTGAGTCAATCGTTGCCGTCTTGAGTTTACCAAGCTCCGCCACCTCAATACTTATGGGTATACGAGGCGTGCTGATCATACTGGACCGAGTGCAGACGACCGACGAGGACAAAATGACGAAAAGGAAGTCTTGTCGACCCTTTCGGTGGAGGAACTCAAACACCTGAGCAGGATCGGCTATTTCCGATAGCCTCCAACCGGAACGGAAGCAGGGGTCCGAAATTTTTCTATGCCTCTAGTTACCATCACATGACGGTGGATAGAAGAAGACTCATCGGTATCGCGGTTCCCTTCAGTGACTTGACGGAATCGGGCCAGGAGGGTTTAATGTCTAGAGCATATGAGTTCGTTAACGAGGTCTAAGAGCGCCTGTTGCGGTTGTATGGAGGCCCTTGAGGGCCCCCGTACCGACGGTCGTGCCGCGTTGACACCGCTTCATCACTAAGCACCCTATAGAACGCGCAGGACTGAAGGCCCGGGAGGTACCCCCCCGGGCTTTTTTTATTTGCATTGGAAACCATGTTTAACGAAAGCACAATTCGATCATTGGTCAAGGCACTCTCGTGGCGCATCGTCGCAACGCTGACGACCACCGTCCTCGTGTTCGTATTCACGCGACGAATTGACGTCGCCGTGACCGTCGGCGGCCTCGAGGCGATAGCCAAGAGCTTTCTGTATTTCGGGCACGAGCGAGTGTGGAACGCGCTAACATTGGGCCGCGAACCCGTGCCCACAGTCAATACTCCACCAGGCAGTCTGGTCAGCGAAACAATCACGCTTGCAAACAGTGATAGTAAGCACAGATCCATAAAAATGGAGAAATCTGTGTGAGCGCGTCAACCGTCGTTGAAATCACACTAACGGAACTCGAAGCTGCAGGGCGAGATCTCGAACATGCATCCACCCTCGAAGCTTTATTTTGGACCACCGACAAGTTTGCTCCCCGTGTCACCTTCGGTACGGGTTTCGGAGCGGAAGGGTGTGTCGTAATCGACCTGATCGGTCGGCATCGCCTACCGATCGATATCTTTACCTTGGATACCGGGTTGTTGTTCCCGGAGACCTACGAACTCTGGCGCCGTCTTGAGGATCGCTACGGGCTGACCATCCGTGGTGTCAAGCCTGAGCTGTCGGTCACGGCGCAAGCGGCCCACCACGGCGACCAACTCTGGCACCGTGACCCCGATCACTGCTGCAAGTTACGGAAGGTACTTCCACTCAAAACCGAGCTGGGGAATGTCGACGCGTGGATCACCGCGATCCGGCGCGATCAGACCCCGCAACGCGCGAACGCACTGGTGGTCGAGTGGGACAAGAAGTTCGAGATCGCAAAAATCAACCCCCTAGTGCGGTGGACCAAGACGGACATCTGGTCACATCTACGCACGCACAACGTGCCATTTAATCCACTCCACGATCTGGGCTACCCGAGCATTGGCTGCATGCCCTGTACGAGCCGGGTGGAACCCGGTGAGAATGAGCGTGCGGGTCGCTGGCGCGGTGCGGCCAAAACCGAGTGTGGGCTTCATGGGGAGGCCATCGCAACTCACCACAAGCGGTAAGACATGCAGTGCTTCCCTGCCTTCCTCAAGCTGGCGGGCCGGCGTACGGTGGTCGTCGGCGGTAGCACTGTGGCCGCTTCGAAGGTGCGTGCGCTGCTTGATGCGAGCGCCGACGTCGTCGTCGTGGCACCCGAAGTCTCGGCCAACATCCAGCGCGCTGGCGTGTCGGTAGTGCAACGGGCCTTCGAACCGGCAGACCTCGACGACGCCTGGCTGGTCGTGGCAGCTGCAACTCCGGATGTCAACCGGCAGGTCGCGCGCGCGGCAGAGAACAGACGGGTCTTCGTGAACGCGGTTGACGACCCGCCAAACGCAAGTCTCTATCTGGGAGGCGTGATCCGACGCGCCGGCGTTACCGTCGCGATCTCCACCGACGGCCACGCGCCTGCACTAGCGGGCCTCCTGCGTGAGGGACTCGACGCCGTGCTACCGACTGATCATCTCGAGCGGTGGATGCAGGAAGCCACACGCTTGCGCGGCGTGTGGCGCGCCAAAGGTGTACCAATGGCCGAGCGGCGTCCTCAGCTCCTCAATTCTCTGGTGCGACTCTACGACCGATCCGAGGTAGGGTAACAGCGATGACCGACACGACGACCGGCGGCTTTGTGTCACTAGTGGGCGCCGGTCCGGGAGACCCGGAACTGCTGACACTTAAAGCACTGCGACGCCTTCAAGTGGCAGACCTCGTGCTCTACGATGCGTTAGTTACGCCAGCCATCGTCGTCATGGCCCCGCGAGCCCAGTGCTTCGTAGTAGGCAAGCGGACTGGCCGGAAATCGGTCGGACAGGCAACGATTCACCGGCTTATGATCCAGGGAGCGCGTCGGGGGAAACGAGTCGTCCGGTTAAAGGGGGGCGACCCGTTCCTACTCGGCCGCGGTGGAGAGGAAGCGCTCGCGTTACGTGCAGCAGGTGTTCCCTTTGAGGTCGTCCCGGGCGTGACCAGCGCCGTCGCGGCACCAGAGCTCGCCGGGATACCAGTAACGCATCGTGGGATGGCATCCGGCTTCGCCGTGGTGTCTGGACACGCCGACGATACGTTCCGACCGATCCTCAACAACGTCGCACCTAACTCGATGACCATCGTAGTGCTCATGGGACTCCGTACCCGCAGCCAGATCGCACAGACCCTTATCGAACAGGGGTGGCGGCCGGACACGCCAACGGTGGTCGTCACGGCGGCGTCGACACCTCAGATGGAAACCTGGCGCGGACAACTCGACGATCTGGGCGATGCGCCGGTCGAGAATACCGATGACGCGCCCGGCACGATCGTCATCGGGGACGTCGCCGCGCTCGGCGGACTCATCACCTTGGACCAGACGTCGTCGGTATTGTCCACGACCGAAGCGATCGCTCTTGATCGTTAGTTTCCGGTGTCAGAGGTTTGGCGCATGAATCCCGATGATGGAGCCTGGTTACCGCGGTGCGACGAGTGAACAAACTGGGTATTTGTGATCCAGGAGTAGCGCAGTCCGAGTGTGATGCCCTACTCGGGAATCATATGGTGCGCCTCTGAGAACGGACACTAATCAGAAGGAAAACATCCTGTGACGTGGAAAGAACAGCTAGCAGACCGGATGCCGGCGGATCTCGCTGCGGAGATCGAGACGTTTGAGAGTCAGATCGCGTTGCGGCGTCGAGGAAAGATCGACGAAAAGGTGTTCGCAGAAACGCGGCTTAGGCGCGGCGTCTATGGTCAACGGTACGACAACGGGCAGCGCAATGACGGAACCGGTGCCAAACACCTACCCTATCCGTCCGACGGACTTACGAAGGGCCCCGAGACGGTCTGGGACGCGCCAGGCATGCAGCGGATCAAGATCCCTTTTGGCGGTCTGACGCCCGACCAGATGGACACGCTGGCTGACCTCGCCGAAGAGTACAGCGACGGTGTCTGCCACATCACGACACGGCAGGACGTACAGTTACACTACGTCCACATCGACGACACGCCGGACCTCATGCGCCGCCTCGCCGTGGTGAGCATCACCACACGTGAGGCCTGCGGGAATACCGTGCGCAACGTTACGGCATGCCCACTAGCAGGTGTCTGCAGGGACGAGACGTTCGACGTCACTCCCTACGCCAAGGCGTGCATGCGGTTCCTGCTCGGTCATCCAGACACACAGGACTTCGGACGCAAGTTCAAGGTCGCCTTCTCCGGCTGCCATCAGCACGCCTGCGGTCTGGTCTTCATGCACGATCTCGGCCTGATCGCGGTGACCAGAACCCTCGACGGCGTCGAACGCCGTGGTTTCAAGACCTATGTCGGCGGCGGCCTCGGTGCAGTGCCACATCAAGCGAGGTTATTCGACGAGTTTCTCCCAGTCGACGAGCTCCTACCCCTGGCGCAGGCAATCGCCCGTGTCTTCGCCCGCCTAGGTGAAAAACGCAACCGCGCGCGCGCGCGCATCAAGTTCCTAGTGGCCCAGCTCGGCCTCAAGGAGTTCAAGCGCCTCGTGCTCGAAGAGCGCTCGAAGTTACCAACCAACGACCAGTGGACGGCACATCTCACAAACGCACCACTCTACGCAGAGGAACCGCTTAAACCACCGGCGCCCTTGAACGGCGTGCAGCCGGATGGGTTCGACACATGGGCACGCACAAACGTCTATCGCCAGCGACAGACCGACTATGCTGTTGTGACGGTGACCCTACCACTCGGGGATGTCACCCCCCACCAGATGCGGCAGCTCGCCAATATGGCACGGCGTTACGTGGGTGACACGGTTCGAACGACGGTGGAACAGAACATCGTCTTCCGCTGGGTCAGCGCGGTTGACCTGCCGGATCTCTATTGCGATCTCGTGGCCATCGGGTTAGGGCAACCTGGCGCGGGTACTATTGCCGACATCACCGCCTGTCCGGGTACCGATACCTGCAAACTCGGCATCGCATCGTCCCGCGGTCTGGCAGCTGAACTCCGGTCAGCGCTGACAACGCGTGCAAGCAAGCTCGACCCGGCAGCCGACGCGCTCCGGATCAAGACGAGCGGTTGCTTCAACTCTTGCGGCCAGCACCACATTGCAGACCTCGGATTCTATGGCGTCAGTCGCAACATCGACGGCTATGCGGTGCCCCATTTCCAAGTCGTCCTCGGGGGGCAATGGGTTGACAACGCCGGCTCCTATGGTCTCGCGTCTGGCGCAATCCCATCGAAGCGGATTCCAGACGTGGTCAACCGGATCACGGCCCGCTTCGTGGCCGATCGCCAGGAGCACGAGTCGTTCCAAGACTTCACTCGCCGGATCGGTAAGCGGGCACTCAAGGAGATGTTCAGCGACCTTGCCACGGTGCCGTCCCACGATGAAAATCCGGATTTCTATTCGGACTTTGGCGACCCGAGAGAGTTCACACTCGGTGATATGGGCGTGGGCGAATGTGCAGGCGAGGTGGTGTCGTTGACCGAGTTCGATCTGGCTGCTGCCGAAGCGCAGATCTTCGAAGCACAGATCCAACTTGAGGCGGGCCACGGTGAGAACGCAGACGAGCGGGCCTACGACGCCATGCTGCTAGCGGCAAAGGGGTTGATCAAAACCGAGTTCATCGACATCGGCGACGACTCAACTGAGATCGTGCGGGAGTTTCGATCACGCTTCTTTGATACCAAACTCTTTTTCGATAAGTACGCCGGAGGAAAATTCGCTATGTATCTGTTCCGGCGCCACGAAACCGGTCCGCGCCCAGCGGTCGAGGCCGCTCACCAGCTCATCGAGGAAGCCCAGTTGTTCCTCGAAGCGGCTCACGCCTGCCAGGCTCGTCTGGCCGCTCGGCCGGCGACGGCACCACCATCGTAAACCCATGTTCTCGTCGCACGAACACATGATGCCTGACTCCATCGAGTCACTCCAGCGGTTCGGTCTTAAAATTTTTGCCGAGCCACCAGCGGCACTCATCCCACGCTTAGTCGTGCCAGTGTTTCACCGCTGGATCCAGAACACCACCGTCGACGACCTATTGATCGACGTTGCCGACTACACTCATCTGGTCAACGGGCCGAGTGTGCTGCTGGTCGCGCACGAAGGCAACTACGTGATCGATCAGGCCGGCGGTCGGACCGGGCTCGCGTACGTTCGCAAGCAGCCGATGCAAGGGACATTCACCGAACGATTGGCGTCGGTGTGCCGCACGCTACTCGCAGCCGGCCGATTGCTCGAAACTGACATCGCTCTCGGTAACAAGTTCAGTTTCCGCGGGAACGAGATCCAGTTTATCGCTAACGACCGGCTCGTCTCCCCGAACACCAGCGAGACGCGAAGCCGTCTGGAGACAGCTCTCAAGGTTTTTGTAGAGAAGCTGTTCAAGGGACAGGAGTGCACCATCGAGGTAACGGGTACTTCGGCGGAGCCACTAACCCTTACCCTCACTGTGCCAGAATCCATTCCGGTCGAAACCCTGCTCATGCGACTCAAATAAATCTCGTAACATAAATAAAATAAATAGGTTAAGACCTTTAATGAAAGTTTGGATCTTTGCGTAAGCGTCTGCGAATTACAATCAGAATATCTGATATACACCTGTCTTTACATTAGTTTTACTTGTGATAAAGTCACGACTATGCACCTTGAGGCGCTGAACATTTTCTGTGACGTGGTCCGCCACCAGAGTTTTTCACGTGGTGCGATAGCTAACTCGGTGAGCCAGTCAGCGGCCAGCCAAGCGATACGTCAGATCGAAAAGCAGCTAGGCGCACAACTCATCGACCGGTCAAAACGTCCATGGCGACTCACGCCGGAAGGAAAGCTATTTTTCAAAGGTTCTCAGGAGATCGTTGAACGGTACCACGAGCTCGAAGAAGCCGTGCAACGCCGGCAGCATCCATCGGGCTACACCGTTCGTCTCGCATCGATCTATTCCGTACGGTTGCACGATCTCAGTCAGTACGTTGACCAGTTTCGTGCATCGGTACCAGGAGCCGGTGTCAATCTCGCATACATGCACCCGGATCAAATCTACATGCGTGTGCTAAACGACCAATCCGACTTAGGACTTATCTCGTTTGCGAATCCTGGACGCGAGTTGACGGCGATCCCGTGGCAAAGTCAAAAGATGGTAATTGCCTGCCTCCCAACACATCGCTTTAGCCACAAAAATATCAGCATTTCAGGGCTCAACCCGCGAGAACTCGCAGCCGAAACCTTCGTTGCGTTCGACCGCGGATTACCGGTACGACGGGAGATCGATCGCTTCCTACGGCGTCGTAACATAGAAGTGAAGGTAGTCGCAGAATTCGACAACATCGAAAACATTAAACAGGCGATCGAAGATGGTGCGGGCGTCTCGATCTTGCCAGAACCGACGCTGCGCCAAGAAGTGCAGCGTAAGGCTCTTGTGAAGGTACCACTGCGGACACCGGCCGGCGAGTCACCATTCGTGCGTCCACTAAGCATCATCCACCGCCGGCGGCGGAGGCTGAACCCCGCCGTGACGGAATTCATCAAACTCCTGTGTTTGCCGAGCGACGCGTCTACCGATGGGCACCACGCCGCAGGACCAGTCAGACACACTGAGGGTACTAGGGCGTTACAGCGGAACGTCGGTATCTCGCGGACCAGTGCAGGTTGAGCACGGCGAACGGCATGAGTATAGATAGAACACGACACGTGGATCTTAAAACGGGGCCACCACCTCAGGGCTTGTACGACCCGCGTTTCGAACACGACGCGTGTGGGGTGGGGTTCGTCGTCAACATCAAGGGCAAACGCTCGCACAAACTTGTGCGTCAGGCATTCGAGGTCGTCATCAACCTATTGCACCGTGGCGCGTGTGGATGCGAGTCGAACACCGGCGACGGAGCCGGCATGCTACTCCAGCTGCCACACAGATTCCTGTGCAAAGTAGCTGGACCGTTAGGTATCGATCTCCCGAGCCCCGGCGCGTACGGGGTTGGCATGGTCTTCCTACCGCGTGACCAGACTGAACGCGACCGCGTCGAAGATCTGTTCGCACAAGTAGTGAACGAAGAAGGTCTGAGCGTGCTTGGCTGGCGCGACGTCCCGACCGACGACTCACTTCTTGGTAAGACGGCCAAGAGTGGTGAACCGGTCATCCGTCAGATTTTTATCGGCCGGGATCCCGCATTCAATGACACGCCAGACGCCCACGCTCGATTCGAGCGCAAGCTGTATGTCATCCGGAACCGCGTGACGCGAGAAACCGATACACTCGGTTTCCGCCAGCGGGACCTCTTCCACATCGCAAGCATGTCATCGAACACCATCGTCTACAAGGGCATGCTCATCGCTGATCAGATGGAGACAATGTTCCCTGATCTGTCCGATCCGGATGTCGAATCGGCATTGGCTATCGTCCACTCAAGGTTCAGCACCAACACGTTCCCGTCTTGGCCGCTCGCGCACCCATACCGCTATATCGCCCACAACGGCGAGATCAACACACTGCGCGGCAACATTAATTGGATGCGTGCACGCGAGGCGCTCTGCCGCTCTGATCTATTCGGCGAAGACCTACAGAAGCTGTTTCCTCTTATCCCCGAGGGGCAGAGTGACACCGCCACGTTCGACAACGTGCTGGAATTCTTGGTGTTGACCGGCCGCCCGATCGCTCACGCGATGCTCATGATGATTCCAGAGCCGTGGAGCAAGCATGACTCGATGAGCCCAGAGAGGCGTGCATTCTACCAGTACCACTCATCCCTCATGGAACCATGGGACGGTCCGGCGTCTATTGCCTTCACGGATGGGACGGTGATTGGCGCGGTGCTTGACCGCAACGGCCTGCGACCCTCGCGGTATTACGTAACGAAGGACGACATGGTAGTCATGGCGTCTGAAGTCGGAGTGCTGGACATCCCGCCGGAAAACGTGCTGATCAAGGAACGCCTACACCCGGGCCGTATCTTCCTCGTCGACACCGCGCAGGGCCGAATCATCAATGATGAAGAAATCAAGGTTTCACTAGCTGCCGAACACCCGTACGGAGAATGGGTCGCCCAGCAGTTAGTCGATATTGGGAACCTGCCGGCAGCACCGTCCACACCACCAACTCCACACGAAACCGTGCGGCAGCGTCAGCGGGCATTTGGCTATACAGAGGAGGATCTCCGGATCCTGATCGCTCCGATGGCGCAGAATGGCGCTGAGCCGATCGGTTCCATGGGCACCGATTCCGCGCTCGCAGTCCTCTCCGACCGAACGCGGCTGCTGTACGACTACTTCAAGCAACTCTTCGCCCAGGTCACCAATCCGCCGCTGGACGCGATTCGCGAAGAGCTCGTGACAGACATGGGCTCGACACTCGGCTCCGAGCGGAATTTGCTCGCGCCTGAGGCCGCGTCTTGCCGTCACATCAAGATCGACGACCCGGTCCTCACGAATACGGATTTGGCAAAGCTACGTTTCCTTTCCGACCCGGCTTTTCGCTCTTCGACATTACCGATCCTGTTCGACCCACGTGCCGGAGCCACCGGGCTCGCACAAGCAATGGACGCACTGTGCTGTGCCGCGAGCACGGCTGTGAGCGACGGCGCCACGCTAGTGGTGCTGTCGGACCGTGGCGTCGACCCCACACACGCACCAATCCCGGCACTGCTTGCGACTGCCGGCGTACACCACCATCTAGTGCGCGAGGGCACGCGAACGAAATGTTCCCTGATCGTCGAAACGGGTGAGGCGCGCGAGTGTCATCACATGGCACTGCTCATAGGGTATGGTGCGGCCGCCATCAATCCGTATCTCGCCTTTGAGACGATTGAGAAGCTTATTCTTGACGGCGAATTAGGCGACCTCAAGCTCCCAGAGGCGATCCGCCATTACATCATCGCCTGCACGAAGGGCGTGCTCAAGGTAATGTCGAAGATGGGAATCTCGACGTTACAGAGTTATCGCGGTGCTCAGATTTTTGAAGCGGTCGGGCTAAACAAATCGTTCGTCGATCGCTACTTTACCTGGACTGCGTCACGCGTCGGTGGGATTGGCATCGAAACCGTAGCCGAGGAAGTCGTTCGTCGGCACGTGCGCGCGTTCCCCTCGTCTGGCCCAGAAAATGACGGGCTCGACTCGGGTGGGGAGTACCAGTGGCGACGTGATGGCGAGTACCACCTATTCAACCCAGAAACGGTCTTCAAACTCCAGCACGCCAGTCGCAGCAAACAGTATGACGTTTACCAAGACTACGCCGCTCTAGTCAACAACCAGAGCCGGAAACGAGCGACGCTGCGCGGCCTCTTCGAATTAAAGCGGGCAGACGCGCCTCTGCCAATAGACGAGGTAGAGCCGGTCCAGAGCATCTACAAACGCTTCGCAACAGGCGCCATGTCGTTTGGGTCTGTGAGCGCCGAAGCGCACGAAACACTTGCCATCGCAATGAACAGGATCGGCGGAAAATCGAACACCGGTGAGGGTGGTGAAGACCCAGCGCGCTACACGCCCGACGCCAATGGCGATCTCCGGCGGAGCGCCGTCAAGCAGGTAGCTTCCGGTCGCTTCGGCGTTACCAGCGAGTACCTCGTTAACGCCGACGATCTGCAAATCAAGATGGCCCAAGGAGCTAAACCGGGTGAGGGCGGACAGCTGCCAGGTTTCAAGGTCTATCCATGGATCGCCAAGGTCCGGTACTCAACTCCCGGTGTGGGATTGATTTCACCCCCACCTCACCACGACATCTACTCAATCGAGGACCTGGCTCAACTCATCCACGATCTGAAAAACTCCAACCCAAGAGCGCGTATTCACGTCAAGCTTGTAGCGGAAGTCGGCGTCGGCACCGTCGCGGCGGGTGTATCGAAAGCGCACTCAGATGTCGTACTCATCTCCGGTCACGACGGCGGGACCGGTGCGTCACCGCTCACCAGTATCAAGCACGCGGGCGTGCCATGGGAACTCGGCCTGGCCGAGACCCAGCAGGTGCTGGTACTCAACGATCTTCGTGACCGGATCGTGGTCCAGGTCGACGGTCAGATGAAGACCGGCCGTGACGTAGTAATCGCCGCGCTGCTCGGTGCAGAGGAGTACGGGTTTTCGACAGCACCGCTGGTAGTGTCAGGATGCATCATGATGCGCGTCTGCCACCTCGACACCTGTCCCGTTGGCGTGGCCACGCAGAACCCAGAACTCCGGAAGTATTTCTCCGGAAAACCAGAGTTTGTCGAAAACTATTTCCGCTTTGTGGCCGAAGAAGTACGTGAGTTGATGGCCTCAATGGGGTTCCGGACGATAGATGAAATGATCGGGAGGTCCGACCGCCTCGAGGTCAAAGCCGCCGTGGATCATTGGAAGGCGCAAGGCCTGGATCTGTCGTCGATTCTCCACCAGCCGGACGTCGCCGATACCGTCGGGCGTCGGAGCACGCGCCCCCAGGACCATGGCCTCGATCGTGCATTGGACAACACCCTCATTGCGCTTAGCAAGACAGCCCTCGAAGACCGCACGCCGGTCAAGATCGACCTACCCATCCGAAACGTAAACCGTACGGTTGGGACGATGCTCGGCTTCGAGGTTACACGCAGGTGGGGCGCAGCCGGTCTACCGGATGACACGATCCGAATCACGTTTAGCGGATCGGCAGGCCAGAGCTTCGGCGCGTTCGTGCCGCACGGTGTGTCAATGACGGTCGAGGGTGATGCCAACGACTACTGGGGTAAGGGTCTCTCTGGCGGGCAGCTGGTTATCTACCCAATGGCGGCGTCGACCTTCGTGCCCGAAAAGAACATCATCATCGGTAATGTCGCACTCTATGGAGCCACTGCGGGCGAGGCCTTTGTGCGCGGGGTGGCAGGCGAGCGTTTCTGCGTCCGAAACAGCGGCGCGCATGCCGTCGTGGAGGCCGTCGGTGACCACGGCTGCGAGTACATGACCGGAGGTCGGGTCGTCGTTCTCGGGCGCACGGGCCGAAACTTCGCAGCGGGTATGAGTGGCGGTATCGCCTACGTGCTTGACGCCGACAGTGACTTCTCGGATCGATGCAATCGAGGAATGGTTGATCTCGAAAAACTCACCGACGACGACGACGTGCTCGTGCGACAGCTCCTCACGCGGCACGCGGGCCTGACTGGCAGTACGGTAGCGCAACGCCTTTTGGACAGATGGGAGTCTATGCACGACCAGTTCGTTAAGGTGATGCCCCGAGATTACAAGCGGGTACTCCTGGCTGAGGCTCGAGCACGGGCGGAGTCACGTGAACCCGAGTTCGCCGAGCTGATCGGCGTCAGATAGCGGAATTCCGATGGGTAAGCTGAAGGGATTCATAGAAATCGAGCGCCAGAAGGCGCCGACCCGCACAATTGCTGAGCGGGTGACCGATTGGCAAGAGGTTTACCTGCCGTATCCGACACCCGATTTGCGCGCGCAGGGCGCGCGGTGCATGGATTGCGGCATTCCCTTCTGTCATCAGGGCTGTCCCCTTGGCAACTTAATCCCCGACTGGAACGATCTCGTGTACCGGGACAATTGGCAGGCGGCGAGCGACCGGTTGCACAAGACCAATAACTTTCCCGAGTGGACGGGGCGCCTCTGCCCCGCGCCGTGTGAGGGGTCCTGCGTACTAGCCATCGACGGTGAGGCGGTCACCATCAAATCAGTCGAGTTGGCGATCGTGGAACGGGCGTTTGAGTCAGGCTGGATCCGCGCCACTCCACCGGCTTCGCGAACCGGAAAAACCGTGGCGGTAATTGGATCGGGTCCGGCTGGGCTCGCTGCCGCCGATCAACTGAACCGGGCCGGTCATACGGTTACAGTCTTCGAAAAGTCAGACCGAATCGGGGGGCTGCTGCGCTACGGCATCCCCGAATTCAAGATGGAGAAAAGGTTTATCACGCGCCGTATCACGATCATGGAGGAAGAAGGCGTCCGGTTCCGCACAGAGGTGAACGTCGGTAGTGACGTGTCCGCAGAGCAGGTCAAACACGAGCATGACGCGATGCTATTGGCTGGAGGTGCAGGTTGTCCGCGGGACCTTCGCGTACCCGGACGCGAACTGCCGGGTATCCACTTCGCGATGGACTACCTGACACAGCAGAATCGCCGTTGCGAAGGCGACGCCATCGCACCAGATGATCTCATCACCGCCAAGGATAAAAATGTTGTGATCATAGGAGGTGGGGACACGGGTGCGGACTGTCTCGGCACCGTACATCGTCAAGGTGCTACATCTGTAGCACAGTTCGAGCTTCTACCCCGCCCGCCGGACGAGCGCGCCGTGGATAATCCGTGGCCTCTGTGGCCAAACGTTTTTCGCATCTCCCCGGCGCACGCAGAGGGTGGAGACCGCGTGTACGCTGTGTTGACTCAACGATTTACCGGAAACGAGAACGGTCAGGTTGTGAGTCTCCATGGGAGCAAGGCACAAATGGCCCGAGAAAACGGCCGCCCACGTTTCGACCCGGTCGAAGGTAGCGAGTTCCAAATGGACGTCGATCTCGTTCTGCTGGCCATGGGCTTCCTGGGACCTGAGCGCCAGGGACTCCTCACCGAGCTAGGGGTCAAACTGACCGAGCGCGGCAACGTGTGGCGGGATGAGAACTGGATGACTAATGTGCGGGGAGTCTTCACCGCGGGTGATATGCAGCGCGGGCAATCATTGATTGTCTGGGCCATTGCCGAAGGCCGTAGCGCTGCCCGTGGGATCGACGCGCACCTGAGCGGGTCGTCCAATCTGCCGGCACCCGTGTAGAGAACCGCATCCTCTTTCGACCGCGTCTCAATCGTCGGGGTGAGCACCTTCCCCTCCGGTACGTTCTCTTGAGGAGCTTGAAACATAGCTCCGGGATCGCGGCACTATCGGCAAGATACACATGACACTGGCACCGGTATCTGAACGCGAACGACGCAGGCTGAACGGGACCACCGCGTGTCCACACACAAGCGGACCGCACGGAGAATCCGGCTAATGAGCAAGGCGATCTCGGCCGAAGTGAAACCGCTGGCGACGCTCGCCGACATCAATCAGACACTGACCTCGCAGAACCCACGCGTTGGCCTCCAGCGCGCGCTTGAGATCCTCGGTCAGCGGCAAGGAGTTGTTCGCAGTGCAGTCGTCCTGGAGGACCCGGACACCGGCAAGTTACGCGTCGAAGCATCTTATGGTGTGACGCGTGAAGGCTTGCTGGCCGAATGGGAAATGGGTGAAGGGATCACGGGCCGTGTCGTACAGACAGGTAAGCCGGTCGTGGTGCCCCAGATCAGTCAAGAGCCGATGTTTCTCCATCGCACGGGCCAGCGACGTAAGGGGGTTCGTTCAGAGCTCACGTTCCTCTGCGTACCGATTCCTGGTGAGCGCAAGGCGATCGGCGCGTTGAACGTGGATCTACCGTTCGAGAAGGATCGGAACTACGATCGGGACCTTCACCTATGCCGTGTGGTGGCAATGATGTTCGGGCAGGCGATTCGCGTCAAACGAGTCGCTGAGGCGGAGCGCCAGCGCCTACTCGACGAGAACATCCACCTAAAGGCCGAACTCAAGGAGCGCTACGATTTTTCTCAGATTATTGGGACGAGTGGCCCCATGCGGCAAGTCTACGAGCAGATCGCCCGGGTCGCCTCGACCAACACGACCGTCCTGGTTCGCGGCGAGTCCGGTACCGGTAAGGAACTGATCGCTCACGCGATTCACTACAACTCACCGCGTGCGAAGAAACCATTCATCAAGGTCAGCTGCGCCGCACTCCCAGATTCGCTGATCGAGTCCGAGTTGTTCGGATACGAAAAAGGTGCGTTCACGGGAGCCACGACGCGGAAGAAGGGGCGCTTTGAACTTGCGGGGGGCGGCACCCTGTTCCTCGACGAGATCGGGGATATCAATTTATCCACACAGGTAAAACTCCTGCGGGTGTTACAGGAAAAGGAATTCGAGCGCCTGGGCGGAACTGCCGCAGTGAAATCGAACGTGCGGCTCATCGCTGCAACACACACCGACCTCGAGAAAGCAATTGCCGCCAGGACGTTCCGCGAGGATCTCCACTACCGTCTGAACGTCTTCACCATCTTCGTCCCGCCGTTACATGAACGAAAAACGGACATCCTCCTTCTCGCTGATAGCTTCCTGGAGAAATATTCAATCGAGCACAACAAGAACATCAGGCGAATTTCAACTCCAGCCATTGACATGCTCATGGCGTATCACTGGCCCGGCAACGTGCGCGAGCTCGAGAACACCGTCGAGCGGGCCGTCCTGGTCTGCGACGGCAACGTCGTGCACGGTCATCACCTACCCCCAACTCTGCAGACCGGTGAGGCATCGGATACAACGACAAACGTCTCGCTGGCCGAGGCAGTCGGTGCCTATGAAAAAGACCTCATCCAGGACGCTCTTAAAGCCACCAGGGGCAATCGGGTTAAGGCCGCCAGGCTGCTAGATTCCACCGAGCGGATCATCAGTTATAAGGTCAAGAAGTATGATATCGATTGCCGACGGTTTCGGTGATCCGAAGGGTCGTTGTCCGCGGATCTTGCGATCAATATTTGTGCCTGATACTTCATTCCGTAATAATAATTTTTTAGCACCCCATGGAATATTCGGCGGTAACGCCAAGTTGCGTCCCTTTTATAACGTGCTCAGCCGAGGTTGACCCGTATTTTGTTCTTGCCCAGCGTACAAGCGTTCGTGTCGGAAAATCGTTGGAGAACAGCTCATGAAGCTAATCACAGCCATTATCAAACCCCACATGCTCGACGACGTGCGAGACGCCGTTGCGAAATCCGGCATCCAGGGCCTGACGGTGACGGAGGTCAAGGGATTCGGGCGCCAGAAAGGACATACGGAGATCTACCGAGGTGCCGAGTACTCTGTCGACTTCGTCCCAAAGATCAAGATCGACATCGTTGCCGATGACCCACAAACCGATTCGGTCATCGACGCGATTATGGCGTCGGCGCGAACCGGCGAGATTGGCGATGGAAAGATTTTTGTGAGCGACATCGGTCAGGTCGTCCGCATCCGAACGGGCGAGGCCGGTACCGCGGCACTCTAAGGCTAGAAAAAAACGTCGGCCGGCCAATAGGCGGGTCTTGCAGTATCATCCTGTTCGGACCGCGCATGGGTAAATACCGGTCCAGAAAAGTTCACCCGACACCGTCGCCTGACGCGTTGAAAAATTTATTGTACGCGGCACGCGACGAGCTCACGACCGAGACCCGGTTGGCGCGAGCCGGCCTTGATGCGCTTAATCGCTACTCGGATCGCGTGGACGAGTTAGTGCGCCTGATTTTCGGGAACGCGCGCAAGTGTACCGAAACCCCTCTCGCGCTCCTTGCTCTCGGGGGCTATGGCCGCAAGCAGCTCTGCCTGCATTCCGATATCGATCTAATGGTTGTCTTCGACGGGGCGATCGGCGTGGCGGAGGAACGTTCTCTGAAGTCGCTGCTGCATCCGCTCTGGGATCTCCACTTTGACGTTGGTCATCAGGTCCGCGTGCTCGGAGACTTCGAGAATGTCGAAACGGACAACCCAGAATACCTGGTCGCACTACTCGACGCACGGTTTCTCGATGGAGACCAGGCCATCTTCGATCACTTCAGTGAGACGTGCTTGGGCGAGAACCCAACTTGGCAACAACCGATTCGTTCAGCACTACTTGATCTGACGGAGCAGAGGCACGTTCAGTACAACCAGACGCTCTACCAGCTTGAACCGGACCTCAAGGACTCGCCAGGGGCCCTACGCGATGCATCCGCCGTACGGTTGCTCGCACGGCTCGGGAACGGTAACGGTACCGGTAGACGGGCCAGTGACACTGGGCGCCTCTCCGAGGCCGAAGACTTCTTGTTGCGTATCCGCTCAATACTGCACCTTGAACGTGGACGCAACCTAAACACCTTGAGCCACGAACTGCAGGAAACAGTAGCAGATTTGTTCGGGTCATCCGATGAGCAACCGCGTCGGCAAGTGGAAGCGCTGATGAGCACGTATTTCCATCATGCCCGGATCATCAGCCGGTCATTGGCGGCATCCCTGAAGTCACTCGGAACACCAGTGACAGTTTTGTCCACACCAATTAACGACGATCTTGCACGCGCGTGGGACGGCATCCGATTCACCGACGCTACCAGGGCCTCGCTGCGACCGCGCACGTGGTTGCGCGTATTCGAAGTGGCACTCGACGAAAACACGAACGTATCGGAACAGGTCCTGACGTGCATCGAACGCCACGGTGAGCGATACGCGCCGGAGCGGTTCTTTCCGTCGCCAGCCGAACGCGACTTGTTCCTTCGCATCCTCCGCCCGAGACCTGGGCTCTACGCGCGGCTCTCGGAGATGCACGACAGCGGGCTGCTCGGCCGAATGTTTCCAGAGTTCCAGAAGATCTACTGCCGGGTGATCCGGGATTTTTATCACAAGTACACCGTCGACGAGCACACACTGCTGACTATTCGTACTATCGAACGGTTGTGTGCGCCGGCCAACCCGAGCCGTGAGCGATTCGCCAGCCTGCTCACAGAGTTGCGGGCACCAGAATTACTTGTACTTGCACTCCTTTTCCACGACGTCGGCAAGTGGACTAACAAGAACCACGCGGAAGAAAGCGTCCGAATGGCAGTCGGCGCCTTACGTCGGATCAAGCTACCAGAGAGTGCCGTCACCACGGTCCAGTTCCTCATTCGGCACCATCTACAGATGTCGACCGTAGCATTTAGGCGGGATATGGAAGACCCAGAGGTTGTCAATCAGTTCGCGCGTCTGGTTGGCACCGAACAACGGCTCAAGTTGTTGTGCCTACTGACTCTTGTCGATATCGAAGCTGTCGGTCCAGACGTGATGACTCCGTGGAAAGAAGAGATGCTTTGGCGATTGTACGTCGACACCTACAATCGCCTGACGCTCGGTTATGGTGACGAAGTCATCGACACCACGGCTGCAGCTATCGCCGAGCTGACTACGGCACGACCTGACGACATTTCTGAGCAGGATATGGCGACGTTCCTCGCCGGTCTGCCACAGCGCTACCTACGGCTGTTCGAGCAATCTCGAGTCTACGAACACGTTCGACTCTCTCGCGATATCAAGCGGTCCGAAGTGCACTGCGCGCTTGAGGAGAAGGGTTCAGCCTGGGAGCTAAGTGTTGTGTCTATCAACCAGCCGCGCTTGTTCTCTAATATCTGCGGGGTGCTGTCGTATTTTGGCATGGACATTCTTCGGGGTCAGGCAATGACTAACGAACACGGTTTGGTCCTCGACGTCGTGCAATTCGCCGACACCGAGAGTTTCTTCCGATTAAACCCCTCGGCCAAGCCTGAACTGGTCGATCTGCTGCAGGACGTAGTTGCGGGGCGCGCAGACATCACCCAGACGTTACGCGGCAAGGAGCGTGGCCTGGCACCGCGAGGCCCATCTCGAATAAACCCAATCGTACACTTCGACCGCCAATACTCAGATCGGTACACAATTCTGGAGTTGATCGCACGCGATGCATGGGGATTGCTTTACCGCACGAGCCGCGTGATCTCACAGCATGGCTTCGACATCGAACTCGTGTTAATCACGACCGAAGGTAACCGTGCGATCGACGTATTTCACATCACTCACCATGGTGTAAAACTATCAGCGGCAAGTGAACGGGCTCTCGCGACTGACCTCGACGCTATGCTGGGAAAGCAGAATGAAGATGATCAAGGCGATCGCTCGTCGGAGTAACATCGATGACATAAAGGTCTTACTCGCTAAGAACAGCATCGTGGCGATACGCATGACAAAGGTACGCGGTCACGGGCGTCAATTTGCGCACACTCAATGGCGTACCGACGCATTAGGCGTCAAGTCATCCTGCTGTCTAAGATAAAGATCGAGGTGCTGTCCGTGGACCACCTCATCGAGGAGGCAATCAGCATGGTTATAGAAACTGCGTGAATAAGCGCGATGGGCGACGGGTGCGCGCTCGTCGTTGTCATCGTGGAAAATCGCATTGTTCGAATGGGAGAACGCGATGTAGTGTAAACGGATCGACATCAGTGAGTCTGAGAAGCGCAAACCATGTTTTTTACTACACACAGTTTGGGAGGAACCGGATGAACGCAAAAAACGTAATGGATCTCATCAAGAATAAAGGGATTCAGGCTATCGACCTGAGGTTCGTCGACCTGCCTGGCCTTTGGCAACACTTCACCGTTTCAGCCAAGGAGTTCGCCGAGGACGTGTTCGAAGAAGGGATCGGGTTCGACGGATCGAGCATTCGCGGGTTTCAGCAGATTCATGAAAGTGACATGCTGCTCTTTCCTGATCCAACCACCGCTTTCGTTGACCCGTTCACCAAAGCCCCGACGCTCGTCATTATCTGTAACGTTAAGGATCCAATCACCGGTGAAGCTTATACGCGAGATCCACGCAACATCGCGCAGAAAGCCGAAGCCTACCTTATATCGACCGGCATCGGCGACACCGCCTACTTCGGTCCCGAACCGGAATTCTTCATTCTCGATGACGTCCGGTTTGGACAGACTTACAACGAGGGGTTCTACCACGTCGACTCCTCTGAAGGCTTTTGGAATGCCGGTCGTGTGGAAAATCCTGATGGCGCCGGCAACTCCCACAACCTTGGCTACAAGCCGCGGTACAAGGAGGGCTACTTCCCGGTTCCACCAATGGATAGCCTGCAAGACATCCGGACCGAAATGATGCTGACGATGGAATCGATCGGTGTCGAGATCGAGGTGCAGCACCATGAGGTCGGTACCGCCGGCCAGGCCGAGATCGATATGCGCTTCGACTCGCTCGTCAGTATGGGCGACAAATTGCTGAAGTACAAGTACGTTGTCAAGAACGTCGGGCGTCGTCACGGCAAGGCGGTGACGTTTATGCCGAAACCGCTCTTCCAGGATAACGGCTCTGGGATGCACGTCCATCAGAGCATCTGGAAAGACAAGAAGAACCAGTTCTTCGAAGCTGGCACGTACGCCGACCTCAGCGAGACAGCGCTGCACTACATCGGCGGTCTCTTGAAGCATGCCCCGGCGTTGCTCGCCCTCACCAATCCGACCACGAACTCATATCGTCGGTTGGTGCCTGGCTATGAGGCGCCGATCAACCTCATCTACTCGATGCGAAACCGGAGCGCCGCTGTTCGAATCCCGGTCTACTCAAAAAGTGAGAAGTCGAAGAGGGTTGAGTGTAGGTTCCCGGATCCTACGTGCAACGGCTACCTCGCGTTCAGCGCGATGTTGATGGCCGGCCTCGACGGCATAGAGAATAAGTTAACGCCTCCTGGGCCTCTTGACACGAATCTCTACGACCTTCAACCTGAAGAAATGGCGAAGATTGATAGCACGCCGGCCGACCTGTCACAAGTGCTCGATTCACTTGAGGCTGATCACGAGTTCCTGCTCAAGGGTGACGTCTTCACGAAGGACGTTATCGAAAACTGGATCGACTATAAGAGAGAGAATGAGGTCGATGCGATCCGCCAGCGACCACATCCATGGGAGTTTGCGCTCTACTTCGACCTCTAACTGTTCACGCGCACGCGAGGCTTGGCGATCCGGGGTGTGAAGATCACCCCGGATCGCGGTCTGCACCGCACACCCAGTCGAGATTCAGGAAGCCCCATAACCTGATACCGAAACACCGTGGAGCTTGATCCACTGGTAAGGCGGTTGGAGTACAAACCGGCGAAAGGTAAAGCTTTGTGAGTTTACCGCCTGGAAGTCACAACTTGGCTTCGCTTGGTTGAGGACGACGTTAGGAACCGACTCCCGAACGAGCCAGCTTAGTACACAGACTCTCAAGTATGAGAGATGAGGAATGATCCGACGGGGGATTCACTGATGCCCAGACACAGCGTGGGGTATGTATAACTCTTCGAGAAACGTGAGTTCCTCTGAATCTAGCTTGATGTCGAGCGCGGCCACCGCACCGTCGAGGTGCTCTGGCTTCGTAGTGCCGATAATCGGTGACGTCACCCCTGGCTGATGCAGAATCCACGCCAAAGCAATCTCGGCGGCCACCACCTTCCGGCGACCGGCCAGTTCGACGACACGGTCAGCGACATCAAAGTCCGACTCAGCGTAATAGAGACGGTGCGCGTACTCGTCGGTCCGGGCACGGGCCGTTTCACCCCAGTCCTCTGACGACGGACGGCGATTGCCGGCCAGGAATCCACGAGCCAGTGGGCTCCACGGGATAACCCCGATACCCTCCGCACGACACAGTGGCAACATCTCCCTTTCCTCTTCCCTATAGATCAAATTGTAGTGATTCTGCATAGAAACGAAGCGTGCCCAATCGTGAGACTCTGAGACCGCGAGCATCTGAGAGAACTGCCACGCGTACATGCTCGACGCACCGATGTAACGCGCCTTCCCCAAACGCACTATATCGTTCAGCGCGTCGAGCGTCTCCTCGATCGGAGTGTAAGGATCAAAACGGTGGATCTGATAGAGGTCGACGTAATCGGTGCCGAGGCGACGTAACGAGGCATCGATAGCATCCAACAGATGCTTCCGTGATAACCCACGGTCGTTGGGACCGTCTCCCAGTGGAAAGAACGCCTTCGTGGCGATAACTACCTGGTCACGTCGCGCGAAGTCATTGAGAGCTCGCCCCAGAATCTCCTCACTGCGCCCACTGGAGTACATATCAGCGGTGTCGAAGAAGTTGATACCGGCTTCGAGAGCGCGTTGGATGAACGGCCGGCTTTCGGCCTCGGGTAACACCCAATCACGCCAGTCCTTCGACCCGAACGTCATAGCCCCGAGACAAATGCGCGAGACCTTGAGACCCGTCCAACCTAAATTCACGTATTCCATGGTGACCGGTGATGAACGCGTGAGCGAGGGCTTCGACGGCGTAATCCTAAGAGAAGCCGGTTTCGATTTCGCTAGGGCACGGTGTGGTAGTGCCCATGCTCAGGATCCCATACCTGCCGTGGTCCAGAGGCTCGATCGCCGGTGACGTTGTAGACGATGACCACAGCCATAGCCACCAACACCACAACGAGCGCATACATGCCGAAGCGTGACGCGCTCTCTGTCTTAGCTGCACAACACAGCTTATATTTCCGACCACTACCGCACGGGCATGGGTCGTTACGTCCAATTTTCTCTGCTGCCATGGCGCAACGCCGTCGATGGACTCAGTATACTTCAAGGTTAGTCATGTTAGCCGCCAACTCAACTGCGCAGGAACGCCTGAATGATGCGCACTGCCACTTCTTGTCAGCAGGCTTCTTCGACACCCTTGCGAAAGACCCGGCGGCGCCGGCGGTGACCGACCCGGCTGTCGAGCTACCAGCCAGGTTAGGCTGGGACCCGCCAGGCTCACCAGAATCGCTGGCCGACCGATGGGTTGCCGAACTCGATCGCCACCACATCCACCGCGCCGCACTGATGGCTAGTGTGCCGAATGACGAAGACTCGGTCGCCCTGGCCGTCAGCAGGCATCCAACACGACTCGTCGGCATGACCATGTTAAACCCGACGGCACCGGGTGCAACCGAACGAGCTGAACGCGCGGTGGCTGGCCTCGGGCTACGTTCGATCTGTCTCTTTCCCGCAATGCATCACTTCTCTCTTGACGACGATCATGTGGCCGCCATATTCCAAGTGGCGTCTGACCACAAAGCCGCGATCTTTGTGCACTGTGGCGTACTGTCGATCGGAGCCCGCAAGAAATTGGGACTGCCCTCACGCTTCGACATTAGGCTCGGTGATCCACTCGCGCTCATCCCAGTGGCCTCAACCTTCCCGACCGTCACTGTCATCATCCCACACTTCGGAGCCGGCTTTTTCCGTGAGACGCTTATGGCAGCCGATCTGTGCTCGAATATCCACGTCGACACGTCGAGTTCTAACGCCTGGACGAAATATGTGCCGCCGATTCGACTCGCCGACGCGTTTCGCCGAACGATCGAGGTTCTCGGGCCAGACCGCGTGCTGTTCGGTTCGGATTCTTCTTTTTTCCCGCGGGGCTGGCAAATGCCAGTCTACGACGCGCAACGCAAGGCACTGGCGGCCATCGATGCCGACGTTAACACCCAACAGGCCATCTTCCAGTCCAACTTCGATAGGGTCTTCGGTCCAACAGGATGCTAACCCCACACCAGCACGCATCCAATGCAATGGTTATTGAATAATGGGAAAATTGGACACCTTGAGCCGATGACAACTCAGACCATTACCGTGTACCTGCGCACGGTACTTCTGTTCACCGGTGGAGATACTCTTCTGCACTGTCGTGTCCTATACTGATGGCTGGTCACGACTCCAATGAAGAACCAGAATCAGAAATCCTTTATCTTCGACACCGAACTCAGGTTGGTCATCCTGACGGGTGTAAGGGTGCACAGCCTGGACGAGTTGCGGGGGACGCTGGCCAAAGTACCTGGGGCGTCGATCTTCTTTCACACCCACCAGGAATACCTGGCGCACAACTTCCATAAGCCGGTCTACTACAACGACTTCGCGATCTGGGTGTCACAGACGTTGCGCGAAGAAGCCCTGGCTGAAAAACTAGCGTCGATTGACCTGCTGGCATTCACAACAATCCGCGAACTTAGGGACACGGTTGGCCATACGATCGACGAGTATTTATCCGGGCTAGGACGTCCGACGTACAAGTGCCGGCCGGAGGAAGCGTTCCACTTCTGCCGGTCGAAGAGCTTCGTGATGCCGACGGGTATTGTGGCACATGATGTGCCAGAATTCTTTGCAAAGCTTCCGCTGATTTCGAACGCGTCGCTCTACTTTCATTTTTTTGAAGCGCGCCTGCGTTTGGGACGACGCACGAACGACTTTTCACGTTGGCTTAAGGATCAGGACCGCGATGACCTGGCGAAGGCGATCGACGAGCTAAACCCCTACATCCGAACGCTGGACGAACTCAAACAAGACATCATTCGGTTAGGTGCCAACGAAAAATGAGTGCGAGCCTTGAGGACTATCGCCGCGTCGTCGGGTCGTCTTCAATCGACGAACTCGTCCTGCTGGCCGACCGAGTACGTCACCGGCGCCTACAACACATCAACTCGACGTCGGTTGGTGGCGGAGTAGCTGAGCTTCTGGCCCGGATGGTACCACTGTTCCGTGACCTTGGAATCGAAACCACGTGGGACGTGATTAAGGGAGACCAGGCGTTCTTCGAAGTTACAAAGGCGTTCCACAATGCACTCCATGGAGGAAAAGTAACTATTACCGAAGACATGTTCGACGTCTATCGGCAGACGACGAGCATGAACCTAGGCGATATGGGTGCCTCGGGTGATTTCATCGTCGTCCACGATCTACAGCCGGCTGGCTTGATCGCCAAGAAAGAAAACTCCGGTGGTCATTGGCTTTGGCGGTGCCACATCGACGTGTCGACCCCGGACCCAACGGTGTGGGGGTTCCTCAAGCGCTATGTCGACCTGTACGACGCATCGGTATTCTCCATGCCGGAATTTGCGCAGAAGCTCTCAATCCCGCAATTCATGGTGACACCATCGATCGACCCACTCGCCGACAAGAACCGGGACCTACCGGCGAGCCAGGTAACTGCGGTACTCGAGCGCCACGGAGTTGATCCGGAACGGCCAATCATTACCCAGATCTCGCGGTACGACCGGTTGAAAGACCCGATTGGTGTGATTCGGGCATACCGCCTCGTCAGACGACGTTATGACTGCCAGCTGATCCTAGCGGGTAGCGGAGCGAGTGACGACCCCGAAGGCGAGCAGGTACTACAGGAAGTACGCGAGGCAGCCCAGGGCGATCCTGATATCCACGTACTGCTTCTGCCTCCGTTCGCCGACCTCGAGGTCAACGCCCTAGTTCGCGGTTCAACCATCGTGATGCAGAAATCGCTAAAAGAAGGTTTCGGATTGACCGTGACCGAGGCACTCTGGAAGCGGAAACCGGTGATTGGTGGTGCGGTAGGTGGCATCAAGCTACAGATTCTCAACGGCGTCACCGGGTTTCTCGTCCACTCGGCAGAAGGTGCAGCGAATCGGGCCGTCGAACTCCTCGGCGATAAACAGTTACGCGAGTCTATCGGCGCAAACGGACACCAGCACGTGCGGGAGAACTTTCTCACTACCCGCAGCATCCGCGACTACCTACTCATGATGCTCGCGACGGAACATCGCGAGAAGGACATTACGTTGCTCACCGAGAGTCGGAAGTAACGAGTAGCAGCTTACCGATATGCGTGCTCGCCTCCATCACGCGGTGCGCCTCGGCGGCCTCGCACAGCGGATACTTCGCATGGATGACTGGTTGGAAGCGTCTTGCCGCGATGTGGGGCCACACGCGCCCGCGAACGGCCGCGGCGATCGCCGCCTTCTGCTCGACTGAACGCGACCGTAACGTCGAGCCAGTCAAGATAGACCGTCGCGACATCAGCGCCGCGAGATTGACCTCTGCCTTGGCTCCACCCATCAGGGCAATCAATACGAGACGTCCCTCTAGGGCCAGGCTATCTAGATTTCGCTGAAGGTAAGCACCACCTACGATATCAAGAATTACATCGACCCCACGCCCCTCGGTAACATCCTTCAGCACCGCAACGAAATCTTCGGTTCGATAGTTGATGGCCCGTTCGGCACCGAGCCGCTCGCATGCTGCGCATTTTTCTGCCGACCCAGCGGTGGTGAACACACGAACACCGAACAACTTAGCTAACTGGATGGCGGTTGTCCCGATGCCGCTTGAGCCGCCGTGCATCAGGAACGTCTCTCCTTTGGACAGCCGTCCCCGCTCGAAGACGTTGGTCCAGACAGTAAAACACGCCTCGGGGAGTGCGGCGGCCTCAACCAGCTCTACACCGTCAGGGATCGTCAGGCACTGAAGCGCCGGCACGGCACAGTACTCCGCGTAACCGCCGCCGGTCAAAAGAGCGCACACTTTTTGACCAACAACCCATCCAGATACCCCTGACCCGAGTGCAACCACAGTACCCGACACCTCCAACCCGAGAATGTCAGATGCACCAGGCGGTGGTGGATAACTGCCTTGGCGCTGCATCAAATCGGCACGGTTGATGCCCGCACCCGCCACCTGGACGAGCACCTCGCCGTCGCCAGGTTCCGGTACCACTCGCTCACTCAACCGAAGACCTCCGGTTAAACCAAACTCAGTGATCTCCACTACGTTCATCATCGCTGGTATCGTCATCCTATCCGCCGCCTTCCGCACACTTCGTTCGGCCGACTATACACGCTACTAATTACTGAACAGACAGGTTGCGGGTATAATTCAGCCCACTTCCTCATTCACATGACCGTCAAAATTAAACGTGTCGAGTTATGACAAACCAAGATCCGAAACAAGCCGGGGTGCTCGCGACAACGCTCGAACCAATCGTACAGTCTCACGCTGACCTTCAGGTTGTTATGAAATACAGTCTGTCGAACCGTTCTAATCGCGCGACGCTTGAGATCTTGCCGGGCACTGGCCGTCGTGTGGCAATATGGTCGCACGAGCCGCTAGCTTTATCCTTTCGCCGACACCGGCTCTACAAGTGGAAGGCGCAAACCACCTCGATTTTTCGCACACCATCGCCAATGCCATGGCTTGAGTTGATGTCAAACTGTGGCACCTCTCGGCCCAGGTGGTCAGCAGCCGTTACTCCGCACTGTTCGGGTTTCGAACCGATGACGAAAGGCGCAAGGCCGCTTCGCTTATCCGAAAATTTGATGATGACAAGGCCCGCTAGTCCATGAGCCTACACATTGCACTGATCGGCTACGGCCGGATGGGTAGGGCGATCGACGAACTGAGCAGCACCTACGGCTGCGACGTGGTCGAGCGCCTCGATATCAATAATAACGTGGAAGGCGCGGGAATCGATGACGCGCGGTTTGCTTCGGTTGACGTAGCGATCGATTTTTCCATTGCCGCGGCGCTCGCAACCAACTTACCAAAACTGGCCAAACTTGGCGTCAATCTCGTTGTAGGCACGACCGGCTGGAACGCCGACGAGGGCGCTATAAAGCAGGTCGTCAAAGACACTGGTATTGGTATGGTGCATGCGGCTAATTTCTCAATCGGCGTCAACGTTTTCCAAGCAATCGTAGACCGCGCGGCGACGCTCTTCGAAGGATACGATGACGTCGGGGCATGGATACACGAAGGGCATCACGCCGCCAAGGTGGATGCCCCATCCGGTACCGCACTCGCGCTTGAGGCAACCATGAGGGAGGCAGGCTACATGCACGGCATCGACGTATCGTCGACGCGGGCCGGCACGATGCCAGGCACACACACCGTCGGCTTTGATGGGCCTTTCGAGACAATCACGCTGACCCACACCACACGCGACCGGGCGACATTTGCCCGCGGCGCTCTTGAAGCAGCGCGCTGGATAAAAGGCAAACGCGGCTGGTTCACTATGCGTGACGTGCTCGGCCTCAAGTAGACCTCTGGTGCCAGGGGGAAGAACGACCATGCAGACACATTGGACAGGTTGTGGGTCCGCGCTAGTAACTCCGTTCCACAAGAGTGGTGCCCTAGACGACGCTGCAGTCACGCGCCTCGCACACCGTCAGATCGATGGCGGTGTACATTTTCTCGTCCCTTGCGGTACGACCGGCGAGAGCCCAACACTTTCTCACGCCGAAAGGCTTCGCGTCGTGGAACTAGTCGTCGAGGCGGCCAACGGGCGCACCCCGGTGCTCGCTGGTGCCGGCGGTTATGAAACAGATGCGATCGTGAAACTCACCCGTGACATTGAGCGGATCGGTGCCGACGGGTTACTCTCAGTAACCCCTTACTACAACAAGCCGACACCCGACGGTTTGTATCGACACTTTCGCACTATCGCCGATGCCACGACGCTACCAGTCGTGCTGTATAACGTCCCGGGACGTACCGGTTGCAATATCGATCCGACAACACTGCTACGACTAGCCGAGGTTCCGAATATCGTTGGCATCAAGGAAGCCTCTGGCAATCTCGACCAGATGTGCGAGATCTGTCGTTCCGTCCCGGACGACTTCAGCGTGCTTTCAGGTGACGACGCCTACACACTTGCCCTAATGGCAATTGGTGGCACCGGCGTGATCTCTGTGGTGTCGAACGAAACTCCTGCGGAGATGGTGCAGCTTGTAAACGCGGCCCTCAACGGTGATTTTGCCAACGCACGCACCGTGCACCAACGCCTGCTGCCATTGATGCAGGCTAACTTCATTGAATCGAACCCGATCCCGGTCAAAGCGGCAATGGCTGAACTAGGCCTGCTCGAAGAGGTGTACCGACTACCGATGGTACCACCGCGGGCGGCATCAAAGGCGCGGATCTCCCAAGTCCTGCGTGAACTCGGACTCGGGCAATTACACACGGCGGCATCCGGCTAACGTCCTGAGCGAAAGGCGCGGAGGGACGAGCATAATTTCCGTCTATCCTTTCCTACCAACGGAGTGCATCGTGACCACTACTTCAATCCCTGAACTCGCCGAACAGATCCAACGCCTCTACGCACAAGCCGATGCCGCCAATCGAGATGATGCCCGGGCGGCATTCGCCCGCTTACGTGCAGAGCTCTCCGCCGGGCGCGTGCGAGCGGCCGAACCGGAAACCAGTTCAGTAACCGGGTGGCGAGTCAACACTTGGGTGAAACAGGGAATCCTTGTGGGCTTCAGGGCGGGTGAAGTTGTCACGTACGCGTCTCCAAGTGCGGATACCCCCTATCTCGACAAGGACACGTTGCCGCTGAAGTCAATCGGCACAGGGGACGGTGTGCGGCTGGTACCGGGCGGTTCGTCAGTCCGCGACGGAGCTTACGTTGGGTCGGATGTGATCTGTATGCCACCGATGTACATCAACATCGGCGCTTACGTCGATGATGGGAGCCTCATCGACTCGCACGCCCTAGTCGGCTCATGCGCGCAGGTCGGCCGCCGAGTGCACGTAAGCGCAGGAGCGCAGATTGGCGGCGTGCTAGAGCCAGTAGGGGCGTTGCCAGTCATCATCGAGGACGAGGTACTCATCGGTGGCAATACCGGGCTCTATGAAGGTGCCGTCGTCAAGCACCGTGCCGTGATCGGAGCCGGCACAGTACTGACCGGTTCAACACCGGTCTATGACCTCCCAAAGCACCGATTGATCAGGGCAGAGGAGGGTCAGCCAACAGTGATTCCTGAGGGTGCAGTCGTCGTGCCAGGCGCCCGTGCCGTTACCGCCGGACCGGGCCCAGAGTGGGGGCTCTCACTCGCCACACCCGTCATCGTAAAGTACCGCGACGACCGGACCGACATGCGCACGGAGCTTGAGGCATGGATCCGCTAGAACTCGTCCAGCTTGCACGTACCCTTATCGATATCGAGTCAACTAGTGGGTACGAATCGGTCGCGTCGCGTTGGATCTCGTCATGGCTCAGCGAACGTGGTTACCGTGTCGTCGAGCAACCAGTCGCGGTGGATCGTTTTAATATCGTCGCGACACTCGGTGAACCGGATGTGATCTTGTCGACCCATATCGATTGCGTGCCACCGTTCTTTCCGAGCCATGAGAAGAATGGGAAACTCTATGGGCGAGGCTCATGCGACGCCAAGGGAATCCTGGCAGCCCAGGTCGCAGCACTGGAACGACTGCGCATTTCTGGTGAGCATCGTGTCGGACTACTCGTCGTCGTCGGGGAAGAACGTGGCAGTCAGGGTGCCCGTGTGGCGAATGAGATCGCTCCTGGGTCACGCTACCTGATCAACGGAGAGCCGACCGACAACCGACTCGGCGCTGCCACACGTGGCGTATATCGTGTACGACTGAGAGCTACCGGACGCGCCGCGCACTCGTCTCACCCAGAGCTGGGTGAGTCAGCGATCGAAAAGATCCTCGACGCTCTGGTCGCGCTCCGCAGCGTGACGCTCCCAAAAGATGACCAACTGGGTCAGACTTATTACACAGTCGGCTTGATTTCGGGTGGGGTTGCACCGAACGTAGTGCCACCGTCTGCTGAAGCAGAACTCAACTTCCGGACAGTCGGCCCGGCAAGTGAGATTCGTGCGAGCCTGGAACCACTATGCGACATGGTTGCACTCGAGGATGTCATCGTCGTGCCGCCGGTAGTGCTGACGACAGTCGATGGGTTCGAAAAAGAGGTTTTCCCCTTCACGACCGATATTCCGTTCTTGCCGGCCTGGGGCAAACCACTGCTGATTGGCCCGGGGTCCGTGCTGGTTGCGCACACCGACGACGAGCACGTAGATATCGCAGATTTACTGGAGTCAGTCGACCATTACGAGACACTAGCACACACACTCTTGGAGACTTAGCAGCCAGTTGTAAGTACCTGGCCAGACTTCTCACCGAACTGTTACTCCCGGCATCGGGTTAACAACCACAGCAACTGGAGCCGACCAAGCCCAATGAAAAGGAAACTGGTTCAATGCCACATGCCTCCGGTAACGAACCACGCTAGACCTCAGAGAGGGCCCTTAGTTCAACGATAGCCAAGCGTATCCATGCTGATCCCCGCGCTAGCGTAAAACCACACTACCGTCGTACTACCCGTACGTTCCGGATACCGATCCGTTCAAGTGGAACCTCGTCCTCCGTCGGCACGGCTGCGATAGCGTCGAGCACGTCGAGCCCTTCGACCACCACACCGAACGCCGTGTATTGACCATCCAGTTCCTCGGCTACGTCGATACAGATAAAAAAAGAGGTGGACGCGCTGGCAGGATCCTCAAGTCGCGCCATCGACACGATTCCCTTGACATGCGGCGTATCGTTGAATTCTGGTGCTAGGCTTCGAACGAAGCGCTGCTGCCGCTCTGTAAGCGGTTCACGACGAGTCGGCAAGTGACCCGACTGAATCACGAAGTCGCGTACGACCCGGTGAAACGCCATGCCGTCATACACACCAGCCTCAGCGAGCCGCAGGAAGTTCCTCACGTGATTCGGTGCCCGATCGGGGTAGAAATCAATGGCGACCGATCCTCGGTCAGTCTCGACAATCGCACGATACGCGGCGAGTTCGGCATCGGTCTCGATCGTGAACGGCACTGCCTCCGGAGGAGGTGCGTCGCGGATGGTAACGGCACGAATCGTCACCCGCTGAGTTGCTCTACCCTCGGAATCAACGGGTGTCTCGGAGATGCGCGTCACCACGTCCATGCCTTCGGCGACCTGCCCCCAAATGGTGTGCTGACTGTCGAGTGACGGCTGGTCGACCACGCAGATGAAGAACTGTGCCCCACCGCTGTTCACTTGACCTGGAATCAGGACGGCCGAGACCGTGCCCCTTACATGCTTCGCGCCACTGAACTCAGCGGCCACGAGGTTGAGTCCACCGCGGCCGTACACGTCGGTTCGTTGAAAATCCTTAGTGATCGGATCTCCTCCTTGGACAATCCCGTGGCGGACCATGCGATGGAAGATAGTACCGTCGTACTCACCCTCTTCTGCCAACTGCATAATGAGACCAACATGGTTCGGTGCCAGGTCTGGGCGCAGATCGACAATGATCTGGCCGAGCTCGGTATCGAGAACCACTTGCTTACCGTTCATCGCTTCCAGCGTCAGTAGTGTGACGTATGGCTCGCGTGGTGGCTGCGTCTGCGCCGGTGAATCATCCGCGCACATTAAACAGAGAACCACAACTATCGTGCTCACAAGCCAGCACTTAACCAGAAGTCCTCCGACTGGGACACCTTGAACAATCACTACTCTCGCCTCCTGTGCGTGACAGCATCGCATGCTAGCATGACCGGAACCTTGTCGACCCCCATTGTCTAGGAAGCGATATTCCCTGCGCTCGTGTGGTGACGTGCCACAGCCTACGTGCAAGACACCGATGCACTGTGTATTTTTCACCTTGTAGCCGAAGAGGCGTACACGCCACGACGTAACCGCTAGCAACTAGGACACTAGCGATGAAACTCCGGTTCCGGTGCCCGTGGGGAAATTCCCACCCCCTTTACGTCGCCTATCACGACACCAAGTGGGGCGTGCCACAACACGACGACGGCAAGCTTTTCGAGATGCTATTGCTCGAAGGTGCGCAGGCTGGTCTGAGCTGGATCACGATTCTCAAAAAATGGGAAGGCTACCGGCGAGCATTCAGTGGCTTTGACCCACACAAGATCGCACGATACGACTCACGGAAGGTGGAGCGTCTACTGGTAAACGACCAGATCATCCGTAACCGTCGAAAGATCACCGCAGCCATTACTAACGCTCGGGAATTTCTGGCGATCCAAGACGAGATCGGCAGTTTCGACCGCTACCTGTGGCAATTCGTCGACGGCCGACCGAAACAAAACGCCTGGAAAACACTGGCGCAGATCCCCACGCGCACCAAGGAATCGGACGCGATGAGCAAAGACCTCAAGAACCGGGGCTTCAAGTTTGTCGGACCGACTATTTGCTATGCTCACATGCAGGCTGCCGGCCTTGTCAACGACCATCTCGTCGACTGTTTTCGCTATCGCGCTGTGCAGAAACGAAGACGCGGGCATACCGTATAGGACGATGTTGACTAACTTGGAAGAACGCGAATAGTTCAGGCGCGCTCACACGTCTCATAACAGACGACATGCCGCGGCATTGTTTCGCCATTCTCGATCGAAGGGTGCACTTGAGACACCCGTAGCCGCAACGACCGAACACGAAGTTCCTTGCGTTGCGGTGTAGCTAATTACAAATATGAACGCCGACCCTCTTCTCAAGATCTCATCTATCACAAGAAATCTTTCGACACGGCTGCTGTCATACGAATGTCTGCATATTCGCCAACTGTGGCACGAAACGGGACGTGTTACGATTCATAAAGTTCTCTCCCACTGAAAACGTCCGTTACGATTATCATCCCAAGCCTCTTGGTTTAGAGTTTCACGTGTGGCACACCTTGCACTAAGCGAATGTTTCTACGCCCTGCGGAGCGCGTGGAGAGCGATACCAGTCGCCGTTGCAACGTTTAGTGAGTCTACTGACTGATCAATCGCGATCCTAACCCGCTCGTCCGCCAACGCGAGAGCTTCGGCGCTCAACCCGCTGCTTTCGGTACCCAACAGCAGTGCCACGCGCGTCGCACCATTCTGTTTCTCCACGAACGCGCCCACGTCAGTGGCGTCGTCGCTGGGTGTCAGCGCGACGACCATGTACCCCGATACGCGCAGCCTCTGAAGTACCGATGGCCAGTCGTCAGCTATAGCGAACGGCACACGGAGAGTCGTTCCCATCGCCGTCCGAATAGCCTTCCGATAGAGTGGATCACAACAACCCGGGCTGAGCAGGACCGCAGCCGCGCCTAACGCGGCCGCGTTGCGAAAGATCCCGCCGATGTTGTCAGGGTTGCCGATGCGTTCGAGGACGACCAACGGCAAGTCGGTAGCCACCTCTTCGATGAGGACCGTCGCGTCGACCGGTTCCGGGCGATCGGCGATCGCCAGGTACCCACGATGGAAATCGTAGCCGCCAATCCGAAAGTGCGGAGGTTCGACAATGTAGATTGGTACATCGCGATCAACACTCACAAGATCATCGGCGAGATGTCGATGAGTGCTCTCCGTTAGCAACAATGCACGAACATGAAACCGGTCAGTCCGTAGTAACGTCTCGATGACGAACCGACCCTCAGCAACGAACAGATTGCGCTCGCGTAGCAGGACCGGATCGGGCACGTCGCGGAAGTCAACTAGCCGCGGGTCGTCGATAGTTTCTATCCTGACGACCGGCATTTCTTAACTTCGGGTTATTTTCAAGATGACACAGGTAAACGAACAATTAGTTTCGCCGAATGGCACCGAACTACTTTCTCCTATCTAAAGGTCAACATCCCGTTGGTTTTGTCCTTCGGTCAGAGCGCAGAAGGACAAGATCGGCGACAGGACCAGATCGCAAAACGACGCGGCACAATCCGGCAACCGACTACGTTCCATGGAACATGACTTAAGGAGCACGGACCACCGAGCGTTTGCTTTGGTGCCGACCAAGCACCTCTAGTCCGAGTTTCTTACTAAGGTAGACCTTTGACTCACGGTTGTCTTGGTCGTTCGGCTCGAACTTAACAACGTTGAACTCGAGGTTGTCTAGCGTACCCCTCATATCGTAGAGGCGATTCTTAGTCTTAACGATTATCTCGTCGAACCCGTTGTCGTGCGCCCACGCCTCCTGTTCTTCGGTTAGTGCTCGAAAAAATCCTTTTCCGCGCCAGTCACGACGTGTCCCGCCAATCCAGCTGTACAGAATCTTTCGGTCGTGAAATCGGACCGAGTTTCCTAAGCGCGCGACAAGATCGGAAAGCTTGGTATCAGTCTCATCCTCACGGAGTTCGTGAGACACTTTGTACGCAACCGGTGCGACCGTAACCGGTTCTTTTGGTAGCGGCGCCTCGGCCATCAGGATCTGATGATCTCGATTAACGAGACGACCGATCACCTCAGTGGCGGTCTTCTTCCGCCTGAATTCACCAAAGTACTCCTCGATGTACTCGATCTCAAGTGCCCCCTGTTGCAGGCCGTACTGGCGAATGTGATACTCCATTGGCGGTTCGTCGTATGGGACCCAAGCCCAGTGTTGTAGGGCTGTCGTCCTGCCAGACTGGGCACCTGTCACCGGCCGAAGCCGACAGCGGCTGCCATCATACACTGCCCCTATGACGTGGCTGCCACACATACGCGTCTAGTGAATGCCTGAAGCCACACATCGTTGGACACGGACTCGATTCTCATCCTCCAGCCGTTCGTGTTGCGCTCGGTCACACCTAAGGCCTCGTCCCTAGAAGCGAACTCCATCGTTCTAACGCCTAGGGAAACGGATGGCCCGAAGACTGACCGATGATCTACAGGTCGTCCTGTACCTGAATTAGTCCCAGGCAGCTGCGATCAAGGGGTTGGACACGCCCATTCCAACGACACTCGGTCTCACCGCCTTCGACGTCGTAACCGACACGCTATTCCTCACCAAGAGAACCTCGTGCAAACGTGCATCCCTAATCAGAGGGGCGGGGAACTCTACGCGTATCATCTCAGCGGTTTCGAGCTGCTCGACACCGAACTCGCCACGTTCACGATACGCTGACTCGAAAACACTGCAGTCTGAAACGGGCGCTTACGGAACCGAGACTGTTTTCCCGCATCGGCAACACTTATTCAGACGAAGTCTACATTCCGCACGACGACCCTAGTCGCGGAAGATCCTTCGTTCGTGGCCGCGACTACGTATCGTTCCTCGATCGGTAACGCGATCGTAAGGAATACCGATACAGGATTGGTTACACACCAATATCGGCGGTGTGCCTCCGCCACACACTCTCTTCAGGCGCGCGCGGTGGTCGGGTCGTAGGCAAGATTAGCACCGAGCCAGTGTTCGGCCTCGTCAACTGACACACCCTTGCGCGCCGCGTAGCATTCCACCTGATCCTGACCAACTAGACCGACGTTGAAGTAACGCGCCTCGGCATGAGAAAAATACAACCCGCTCACACTCGCCGCCGGAATCATCGCCGCGTTTTCGGTCAGCGCGATCCCGACACCATCCGCGCCAAGCAGATCGAACAGCTTAAACTTCTCACCGTGGTCTGGGCACGCCGGGTACCCAAACGCCGGCCTAATGCCATGGTACTTTTCCGCGATGATCTCGTCGGGCGTCAGGTTCTCTTCCGCCGCGTATCCCCATTCCCGCCGGGCACACGCGTGCAGAAACTCCGCGAACGCCTCAGCTAGTCGGTCCGCGAGAGCCTTCACCATAATGGCCCGGTAATCGTCGTGCTCGCGCTCGTACCGAACGACCAGATCATCGACACCGATTCCGGCCGTCACTGCAAAGGCTCCAATGTAGTCGACGACCCCGCTGTCGCGCGGCGCGATGAGATCGGAAAGCGACTTATTGGGCTGGGCGTCATCGAAGGCCGTCTGCTGTCGCAGCATGTTGAATCGCACCAGTTGACTAGCTCCTGGTCCCGGACTCTTAGTTTCTGGTTCGTACACCACGATGTCATCACCGTCGCTGTTTGCTGACCAGAATCCATAGACGCCAGTCGCTGTGATACTGTCGTCCGAGATAATCTGCTTTAGTAAGGTTGTCGCGTGCTCATACAATTCACGGGCTGCAGCCCCCTGTTTCGGATGGTCAAGGATACCGGGAAAGCGACCCTTAAGCTCCCAAGCGGCAAAGAAATAGGTCCAGTCGATAAACCGCGTCAGCTCGTCAAGTGAGACGCATACCTCGCGGCGTCCGATGAACGACGGTTCCGGTACGTCCGCGCGCGTCCAGTCAGTCCGGAGCCCATTTTCTGCCGCATCACGGTACGACCGCAGCGCCCGCGACCGCCGCGCCGCGAACTGCTCTCGCAGAACAGCTTGGTCCTTCCGGTTGGATTCCTCAAACGCCGGCTTCAGGTCTGGATTCAGCAGTTTTGACACAACATCGATAACCCGCGAGGCGTCGGCAACATACGTGGTGCTCTCCGAATAGTTCGGCGAGATCTTCACCGCCGTATGTTGCCGGCTAGTCGTAGCCCCACCGATGAGGAGTGGTAACTTCAGCCCGCGCCGTTCCATTTCCGTAGCAACGAAGACCATCTCGTCGAGCGACGGTGTAATAAGCCCGCTTAACCCAATCAGGTCGACTTCCTCGTCGACCGCGGTCTGTAGGATAGTGTGGCACGGCACCATCACCCCGAGGTCGATCACCTCGTAGTTGTTACACTGCAGGACGACACCGACGATGTTCTTCCCGATGTCATGGACATCACCCTTCACCGTCGCCATGACCATTTTTCCCTGGCTCAACCGACTGCCCTCCTCGGCCTTACCCGCCTCCATGAACGGCTGCAGATAAACCACCGCTTTCTTCATGACGCGCGCACTCTTGACGACCTGAGGGAGAAACATCTTGCCAGCCCCGAATAGGTCACCGACGATCTTCATCCCGTCCATCAGAGGCCCCTCGATCACGTCGAGTGGACGCGCGCACTGCTGGCGCGCCTCTTCAACGTCCACCTCAATGTAGTCGACGATACCGTGGACCAGAGCGTGTGCGATCCGGTCGTCGGTATTTCGCTCGCGCCAAGAAAGATCTGCGTCTCGCCTGCGCACCGTACCCTTGACCCCATCCGCAAACCGCACCATCCGCTCGGTAGCGTCCGGTCGACGATTGAAGATGATGTCCTCAACGTGTGTCAGGAGATCTGATGGAATGTCTTCGTATACAACCAACTGACCGGCGTTAACAATCCCCATATCCATCCCGGCACGCACGGCCTGATACAGGAACGCCGAATGGATAGCCTCGCGCACGACGTCGTTGCCACGGAACGAAAACGAGAGGTTGCTCACCCCACCGCTCACCTTCGCGCCCGGGCACGTGTCTTTGATGATCGGGATCGCCTTCAGGTAATTAACCGCGTAATCGTTATGCTCATCCAAGCCGGTAGCGATCGCCAGGATATTCGGGTCAAAGATGATGTCGGCCGGCGCGACGCCAAGCCGCTCAGTAAGCAGCTTGTAGGCCCGTTGACAGATCTCGACCTTGCGCATGATGGTATCCGCCTGCCCTGTTTCGTCGAATGCCATCACGACCATCCCGGCACCGAAGCGTTTGATGAGCCTGGCCTTATCGAGGAAATCAGTTTCGCCCTCTTTTAAGCTGATCGAATTGACAATCGCCTTCCCTTGAACGCACTTCAACCCGGCCTCCAGGACCGACCACTTCGAGCTGTCGATCATGATAGGAACCTTGGCGATCTCGGGCTCGGTTGCGATCAGGTGGAGGAACTTCGTCATCACGTGCTCGGAATCGAGCATGCCCTCATCCATGTTGACGTCGATGATGTTCGCCCCACCGCGCACCTGCTCCAGTGCGACCGCGGTTGCCGCCACGTAGTCCTCGCTCCTGATCAGTCGTGCGAAGCGCCTAGACCCTGTCACGTTAGTCCGCTCGCCAATCATTAGAAAATTACTGTCGGGTCGGATTGTCAGTGTTTCAAGCCCGCTGAACCGGCTCTCTAACTGCCTGTTACCACTCAAGAGTTGACGGGGCACGACACCGGCGACCGCTGCCGAGACAGCCGCGATATGTTCGGGAGTTGTCCCACAGCAGCCGCCCAACAGATTGACGAACCCGCTCGTCGCGAACTCACGGAGCAGGTGGCCGGTCTCGTCAGGCAGCTCGTCGTAGCCACCGAAAGCGTTCGGCAAACCGGCGTTCGGATAACAGCTCACGTACGTGTCCGCAATTTTGGCTAGCTCTGCGAGGTAGGGACGCATTTCGCGCGCACCTAGCGCACAGTTAAGACCAACTGAGAATGGCCGTGCGTGAGCGATCGATACCCAGAATGCGTCTATCGTCTGTCCCGACAGTGTCCGTCCGCTGCGATCGGTTATCGTGACCGAGATCATCAGCGGTAGCTCGACACCGCGCTCGTCAAACACCTCCTGGATAGCAATGATTGCTGCTTTGGCGTTCAACGTGTCGAAGATCGTCTCGACCATCAGTAGATCGCAGCCGCCATCGATTAATCCGCGTGCCTGCTCAGCATACGCGTTGCGGAGCGTGTCAAAGGTCGTCGCACGAAATGTGGCGTCGTCGACGTCTGGCGAGATCGACAACGTCCGATTACTCGGACCTATGGCACCGGCCACAAATCGTGGTCGGTCGGCGGTGCGATGCGTCCACACCGCTGCAGCGCGCTTGGCAAGCCGCGCGGCCTCGCGGTTGAGCTCGTACACGATCGATTCCAGGCCATAATCGGCCTGCGCTACGGTCGTCCCGTTGAAGGTATTGGTCTCGACAATGTCAGCACCAGCTTCCAAGTATTCGTCATGGATTGCCTCGATGATGTCTGGTCGCGTCAGGACGAGGAGGTCGTTGTCGCCTTTTAGGTCGCACGGGTGGTTTTTGAATCGGTCGCCGCGGAAGTCCCCTTCCTCCAACTTACGCCGCTGAATCATCGTCCCCATGGCACCATCGAGGATTAGTATCCGCTTCTCGAGCTCTTCCGTGAGCACTTCCCGAACGTCGCTGACTCGATCCGGAATCGCTCGGTTAGTCATGTCGCTCTCTTAGTGGTCGCGTGCGTAATTACGGTAACGCACCGAGGGTCCGCTGCGTGGAGTTCGCAGCCGCTCCGCCGTGCGCGAGATGGAAGAATACTCGCTAGCACTCGACCCCATTGATGCGTAGGTACCACGCTACCCCCTACCGGGATGCATCCCATCGGAATTACGAACCTGATCACTTAGTTCCCATACGATGATGACAACGAACGAACTGTCCATAAGATCCTGCCGAATCTCCGCGCATGTGATCCATGCTGCGGTCACCATGCCTCTAGCGCGATCGGTTCAAAAACAATCAATCGTTTACCGAACGGGCTCACACCTACGGCGTTCGAGGTTTGCAAGATCGAAAACTAACACTCGTCCGCGCCCGAACACCACACGCGCCGGCTCTCAAAGCGCAGTGATGCCCTTTCCAGACGGAACCCAGGTGCCGTGTCATCGGTTCCCATGCGTGCTCACATCGACAACGAAGCATATGCGATCGTACTCGGGATACGGTCATTCGCAGAGCTCTCCTCGGAAGACCGCAATAGCATCGATCTCATTGTATGCAGTTGTCCGCAAATGCGGGCGCTCTGTACTAGAGTCCTAGCTTTTAGGCCACGCCGGACGGTGACGCGCCTCGTGACGTACGCGACGACCACGCCAGCCACCCGAGAGGTAGTGCCACGAGGAGGTAGGTGAAGTACTGTCCATAGCGGCCGTCTGGCCCATACGGTTCCGTTGCCCAATGGAGGGTTTCACTGTAGGGGAAAATGTTGGCCTCGGTTAGCTCATGGAAGCCGTAGATGAACAGTTGGATGACAAAGATGAACAGGAACACGGCGGTGACCTGAAAGAACTGCCCCAGGTTCACCCGGTGGCCGTAGCGCGCCCACAACAGCGCCACGCTTGCTGCGCAAAGGATGCCCAATACAGCACCAATGATAAGCGCGACGGAACGTACCTGGAACAGCAGCGCGTTCATCATAAGGGCGGTTTCCATCCCTTCGCGCGTGATCATGAGGAGCGTGAACCCGAAGACTCCGAGGAAGGCACCAGTGCCCGCCTTAAGAGTCGACGCCTTTAACTTGCCTTCAATCTCCTCTTTCATACGCCGCCCTGCCCGCCACATGTGCGTGGTGAGCGAGGCGACCATGACCGCAGCGACCATGGCGAGCACACCCTCCCAAAGTGCCTGGTTCGCCGCACGCGCGAACGCAACTCCGGCAATAATGCTCAGCACAATCGATACACCGATGCCCCAATGCACCGCCGGAATCAAATGATGGTTCTGGCTCTTGCGCAGGTACGCAAGGCTAATGGCAATTATCAGAAAAGCTTCCAGACCTTCACGCAGTGTGATAACAAACGATTGCAGCATGGAACTCTACTGAGTGCGATGGCCGAAAAAGTGAGACCCAATCTCAGTTTCGGTTAAATAATATATTTCACTAGAACGGTCGGTCAAGCGGACCCACCACTTGCCTGACCCTCCGAAAGACGGGCTGGGTCCGGAGTGTGGGCACGAGCAAGAGCCTACTGAATGAAGTCCCCACAGTTCAGCATCGTCGAACCGTAGAAAGGGTTGAGGATATCCCCATCCTTCTGCACCCACGACTTCCCCACCATGGGGCAATAGGCGACCTTGAAATCGCCGAACCCAACCTCTTGACCGTAGTCGATCAGTGCATCACTCAGCGGACCGAACGTCGCGCGCACGGTCTTGAGGTCCGCCGCACCGGCCACCGCCTGAGCGGCAGCGGCAATCGACCTGCCCGCATCACCTAGCTTGCCCGCGGCGGTCGCGACCGCTTTGGCGGCGTCGGCGACACCGTCGGTCGAGTCGTTCGCCAGCGCCAACTGGATATGCAGATACGGCGCCACGATGCCGGCCGCGACCTCCGCCGCGGCTGGGGCGCTAATCAATAGGGCGGTGAGCGCGACGAGCAGTAGCTTCTTCATGTTCCTAACCTCCGCTGGACCAGATCGTCCTTGTTCACCTGTACACTACGAATTCTACTCTCCCATGCCTACCTGGTGATGGGTATTCGTCGAGCGACCGTCCCCACCCAGCGTAGGACACGAGGGCCAAACCAGAGCCACACTCCGTCTCTGACTCTAAGGCGTGCCGGAAGGCTGTTCTGATTAACACGTTGCCAACGACTGAGTGTCGACGATAAGCTGGATAAATGGGCAGTCACAATACTCTACCGGCCATCATCGTCGGACTAGCGCTTGCGTCAGGAGCCTCGCTGGCCCAACAGCAGCCGATGTTCCGGAGTGGAACCGAGCTGGTCGATCTCTATGTGACGGTAACCGATAACAACGGGCGGTTAGTACCGAACTTAACGCGGGAGGACTTCGCGATCTTTGACAATCGTCAGCCGCAGGAGATCGTGTTGTTCGAGAACGACGTGCGACCGATCACCGTCGTCGTGATGCTCGACACAAGTGCCAGCATGACACCCAGTCTCGATTTGCTGAAGGCGGGTGCCGAGCAGTTCCTGATCCGGATGCTCCCGTTCGATCGCGGTCGGGTTGGGGCGTTCAACGACAAGATTCAGATCGAGCCGGCGGATTTCACGGGCGACCGCGACGTGCTCATCAATTCACTTCGTGTGCTCGATTTCGGCAACCCGACACGACTCTACGATGCGGTCGCCTCGAGTCTCGACGCTTTGCAGAATATCGAGGGGCGACGGGTCATTCTGGTCTTCACCGACGGTGACGACACGAGTAGCAATGCGAAGTCAAACGCAGTGCTGGATCGGGCAATTGTCGAGGAAGTGATGATCTATTCGATCGGCCTCGAGAGCGACTACTTCAACGGCATCCGACAGGTGCGCAGTCGACCGGACCGTAATCTCAAAAAATACGCTGAGGAAACGGGTGGCGGCTATTTCGAGCTAAAGGAAACGGACGAACTGGGCTCAACTTTCACGCGCGTCGCGCAGGAACTGCACAGTCAGTACATTCTGGGGTTCGCACCACAGTCACGCGACGGCGAACTACACGGGCTCGAGGTGCGGCTGACGCAACCAGGGATGTCAGCTCGCGCTCGCCGGAGCTACCTCGCTCCAACCGACGTATCCTCAAACGAGCGGGCTCGTCCCTAGAACTACTTCCATCACTCACGTAACAGCCTCTAAGTGATGGTACCGGTTCTAATTTCTTCAGACGATCACGATGATAATGACGATCGTAGCCAGAACGAGCCAGACGACTTATTCTACGGTCGCACAAGAACGGAAGTCGCACACGCTGTTCACATCGACACTGCTCTTTCAATAGACGCAATCGTAGCTACAAAGGCTCTCGAAAGTGTATTCCGACCGGATGGAGCTCGCGATCACAACGATGCTCGAGGCCCACGGCCTCGCACGGCGCAAAGCAGGTCGAGGGTTCGAAGCGTCGCACGCCGTGTCAGTCGCCCTAATCGTTCACGATTTTGACTTCGATGAAGACACCGTTATTGCCGCCCTCCTGCACGACACGCTCGAGGACACCCACCTCGATCCTGACGTGATCAGATCTCGTTTCGGTAAGCTTGTACTCTCCGTTGTCCAAGACGTATCTGAGCCGGCGAAACGGATACCGTGGCGCGAACGGAAGTCCCTCTACATCGGACAACTTCGTGAAAGCCCTCGCGCCGGCGCACGCGCGGTTGCATCAGCCGACAAGATCCATAACCTGTCAAAGATGACCAAAGGACTACAGGATCAGGGCGACACGTTCATGCGTCCGTTTACTGCGCTGATCGACGACATGGTGTGGTATCAGCGGGCAGTGCACGAAACGTTGCGCTCCACGTGGCAACATAAGATCCTCGACAAGCACGAACGATGTCTCGATAGCTTTCTCACCGTGGCACGCAAGGTGTCGTCCACACAAAAATGATCTGGCTCCCTGGTGACCGACCACTCTCGAACCCTCGCGCCACACGTTCGGTCGTGATGGGCAGGCACGGGATGCTGGCCACCAGTCACCCCCTTGCCTCAGCGGCCGGCGTCCAAGTTCTCGTCGAGGGAGGAAACGCCGTTGACGCCGCCGTCACCGCGGCCGCTACATTATCGGTCGTCGAGCCGACGATGACCGGAATCGGTGGTGACCTCTTCGCGATCGTCCACGACGGTCACACCGGTACCGTCAGCGGTTTGAATGCCAGCGGTCGCGCACCTGCGGCGGCCTGTCTCACCGACCTCGGACCCGAGGGGTCACCAATACCGCCCTATGGCATCCTCTCCGTGACCGTACCTGGTGCCGTCGACGGCTGGGGTCAGTTGCTCAGACGACACGGTTCGGTTCCGTTAGCTCGTGCCCTCGCGCCCGCGATCGGCTATGCGCGGGATGGGTTTGCCGTCACCGAAGTCGTGGCCGACCAATGGCGCTCGATGGAACCGTTACTTGCGAACGATGCTGCGGCTACCAAAACGTTCCTACCACATGGCCGTGCACCGCGTGCCAGCGAGCTATTCACGAACCGCTGCTTGGCGACAACGCTCGAACGCCTGGCTATCGACGGAACTGAGACACTGTATCGTGGCGAACTCGCGGAAGAAATCGCTTCAGACTCCCAATCCCGCGGCGGTTGGCTCGATGAGGGCGACCTCGCCGGGTACCACGCCGATTGGGTAGAACCACTCCGCACAGACTTCTATGGTCGTGAGATCTTGGAACTTCCACCTAACACACAGGGAATTACCGCGCTTGAGATCCTGAATCTGATCGGGCGCGATGACCTGTGGTCCCTTGGCCACAACACTGCCGCATATCTCCACCTACTCATTGAGGCAGTGCGCATTGCATTCGCTGACCGTGCGGCCTACATCGCCGATCCTGACGCGGTGCCGCCTGAGGTAGTCGATCACCTTATCTCGAAGGGATACGCAGCAGCGCGGCGAGGTGAAATCGAGTCCACCCGAACCGCACATGAATACCAACCGTGGCGTGGGTACGTGCACGGCGACGGGACCGCACCGAGAGTTGGGTCCGGCGACACGGTTTATCTGGCAGCCGCCGACCGAGACGGCACCGTCGTGTCACTTATCCAGTCTCTGTTTGGTACGTTCGGTTCTGGTATTGTCGTGGGTGATACCGGCATTGCGCTCCAGAATCGTGCGAGCCTCTTTTCAACCAACCCGTTGCATCCGAATTGCCTCGGTCCAGGCAAGCGCCCGTTGCACACGTTGATCCCGGCATGCGTACTCGAATCTGGCCACCCCTCGTTCGTCTTCGGTGTAATGGGTACCGACATGCAGGCGCAGGGACATGCACAGGTGCTTACCAATCTCTTCGTGTTTGGTATGAACGTGCAGGAAGCGGGTGAAGCCGCGCGCGCGTGCTGGACAGGTAACGGTATAGCAGCAGAATCAGGGATTCCGCACGAGGTGCTGAACGACTTAGTGGAACGCGGTCATCACATTACCAATGAGTCGAGCGGCTTCGGCGGGTTTCAAGGTATCCGGATCGATCTCGATAGCGGAGTGTTGATGGGAGGCTCGGACCCACGCAAAGACGGGCTCGCTCTAGCCTATTGACTTTGTTCCACGGCTCCCGATTACAAACGAAATCTGACTCCTAGTAGATCGTCGTCGTCGATCACGAATTCGCGCTAGGCGTTTCACACCACAACAGGACTAGCCCGAACACCGCCGCGCCGTGGAAGGAACATAAAGCGAGCTTCAAAGATCAGACAGGTATTTAATGGAAACGGTGGCTGTAACCTGGTCACAGAAGCCGAGTCATGTCTGGCGCATGTAGTACCCTTAGCCGGGCCCCTGACTTAGTTGACCATTCTGTCTCGGATCACTCGTTCCTACAAACATCTACACGCGACGCCGGCTCGCGAAGCTACGACCGTCATCACCGCGTTCACGGCGCTGACCCTACTGGTGACCTACCCGATGATCCGCGAAATCGGACGAGCACTGCCGAACGATCTCGGCGATCCACTACTCAACACCTGGATACTAGGTTGGGATGCCGACCGGATCGCCAACGGCCTGCGCGACTTTTGGGCTGCACCGGTCTTTTATCCCTATCAAAACGCGCTTGCCTATTCCGAACACCTCCTAGGGATCGCAGTGTTTACGGCACCGGTCCAGTGGCTGACAGGGAACCCGGTACTGGCCTACAACGTTGCCTTCCTATTCTCGTATGTGCTGGCGGGAACCGGAATGTACCTGCTCACGGCCTCACTGACCAAAAGTAGAGCGGCGGCTGTGGTTGCGAGTGTTGCATTTGCGTTTCTCCCCTTCCGTGCGGATCATCTCCCGCATATCCAGGTGCTCATGCACGGCTGGATGCCCGTCGGGCTCTGGGCGTTGCACAGGTATTTCACGTTGGGCTCTCGAACGTCACTGCTCGCTTTCGTCGTGGCGTTCTTGCTCCAAGGTCTGTCGAACGGCTATTTCCTATATTACTTCTCGCTCCCGGTCGCAATCGTCGTCATCGTTGAACTGGTTCGCGGACGGCTCCCGAGACTCCGTGTTGCAACTGACATGGCACTCGTCGCGTCACTCGTCCTCATCACGTTCGCACCAGTCGCCCTGGCCTACTACGAAGTGCGTTGGGACCAGAACCTCACACGCAGTCGCGCAGAAATGATTCGCTTTGCTGCGGATATCACATCGTACTCGCATGTAGCACCGTCGCTCTCACTTTGGGGCGACGTCTTATCTGGCGGTCGCCCCGAAGCCAAGCTCTTCCCAGGATTTGGGCTCATCACGCTTTCGACCGTTGGTCTTGCAGCGGCGGTCGTTCGACGGCCAAGACTTAACGCCGACGGCCGTCTGTCGGCCCGCGCAATCGCTGGGGTTTACGCGACCATCGCACTGTCGGCCTTCGTACTCTCGCTCGGACCCGAACCCACAGCCTGGGGTGAAACCCTGATGTCGAGTGGGCCGTACGACTGGCTGCTCAAGGTGATCCCGGGGCTCGATGGCCTCCGAGCTATCTCACGGATCGCTGTGGTGGTGTACCTAGGATTGGCCGTACTCGCCGCGATCGGGGTCCGCTTCATCCTCGACTGGCTGCCCCGCCGTGCCGGACTGATCGCGTGCGTGATGCTGACCGGTGTTGTCTTAGCAGAAGGCTACCGGCCGATGCCGTACGTGAACTTCGAAGTCCAGGCAGGACCTGATGATGACCAAGCGTACGAGTGGTTGCGCGAAAGCCCACCCGGTGCGGTGCTGGAGCTGCCATTCATTGGCGCCGAACCGATGAACACTGCACGGTTCATGTATCGGACGCTCCAGCACAAGCACCCGATCGTCAACGGGCGCAGTGGTTACCTCTCACCGCTCGTCCATTTCCTCAGGAATGCCGCATCGCCGATTCATAACCCGGAGCGCCTTGCGGAAGTACTCCCAGTATTCCGAGCACTCGGCGTTCAGTATATCGTTGTCCACGAGTCACAGTTCGCTAACCAGCAACACGCACGTTTGACACTTGAAGCGCTCCGGGGCAGTCGTGATCAACTTTTCAGAATCGCTGAATTCGGCACGACCACCGTGTTTTGGCTTACCGAGTGGCACGCGCCTCCGCTCACGGACATAACGAACTTAACGAGGATTGCGCGTTCCGAGTTTCAGGTGACAGCCTCACACATGCCTCAACGGCTGGAGTTCGCGTTTGATGGTGATCTCGACACGCGCTGGCTAAGTGGGCAGCAGCAGACTGGCCACGAATGGATCGAAATCCAGTTCGACCGACCCCGTGATCTGGGAAAGGTGTACATTGAAATAGCCCGGCGCAGCTTGGGTGATTACCCGCGCGAGCTACTCGTGGAGGTAGCGAACGACGGCACCAACTTCCAGACTCTCTACCGTGGCGCCGGAATGCTAGAGCTCATGCAGGGGTTTCTGCGAGATGAGCATCGAGCGCCGATTGATATCAGACTACCACCGAATCGGACGTCCACGCTTAGACTCCGCCAAACTGGCCAGGCAGCGCCGTGGTACTGGTCGATCCATGAGCTAACGTTGTGGGAACGGTAGACCGTGTGGAAGAGCTCAAGGAGGGACTCAACGCGGTCATTCTGCCCAGTAGTCTGCAGTGGTAACCAGACGTGAGCGTCTGGAGTGTACAAATGAACGAACCGGGCAACGCACTCTTTCTCCGCGTGCTCGGTCTTGAAGCTCGTCTTCTCCGATTCGCCGACATGCCCGTTGGGACCCCCTTGTTGTGCCTGGCGTAAAGAACAGACTAACCACCTGGACTCGGAGAGCGGCAGCGTCAGGGGGGCGTGTCGGGACCGCCGCGTCTCACGCAGCCATCCATGGCGTGTTTCTGATTCTGTCCGTTGTCTTCTGTTCGCGGTTCTTTCTTTTGAGCGACCTCGACAGCCATGCCATCGTCGAGGGTGACCCCGCGTTGATGAACTGGACCCTCCAATGGGTCTCACGCGCGCTCTATACCGAACCACTGAATCTCTTCAACGGAAACACTTTCCATCCCTATCCCAACTCCGTAGCCCTGACCGACCACATGCTGTCGCTCGCCCTCATCAACATTCCCTTTCAGATGCTGTCTGGCAGCACGTGGCTCGGCTACAACTTCCTGATTTTCCTCGCTTACTACCTCTCATGCGTGGGTGGGTACTGGCTAGTCCGAGAAGTGACCGGGTCGCGCCACGCGGGTGTGTGGGCAGGAATTTTCTGGGCCTTTATGTTCTTTAGGGTCCACCACATCGGTCATCTGCAGATCCTCTCCTACCAGTGGATGCCATTCACCGTGGTCGCCTTGGTCCGACTCCTGAGATCCCCAACACCTGGGAGAACGCTGGCCTTCTCTCTGTTCTTCGTTCTACAAGCTCTCGTGAGCTGGTACCTCGCAGTGATCAGCACGGTACTGGTATCCGTGGTCGCACTAAGCCATTTCAAACCGACATACCTCACGCTCACACGTGGGAGATACTATGCTCCGGCGCTCGTGCTGTGCGCTGCCACGATTCTCCCCTTCGCGGCACCATACACGCTAAGCTTCGAGAACACGTACCTGGGAGACCGTTACGCCCAGTCGGCCACCATCGGTGACTCTGTCTCACTCTCTGACTATCTGATCCCGCCAGCGGCAACATTCCTCGGGCAACTGCTGGAGAACAGTCCCTGGATCTGGGAAGAGAACACGCTGTTTGTTGGCTACGTCCCGCTCGCTCTGGCCCTGACGGGGCTGATCGCATCGGTCGCCAGGTACCGGACTGCTAGCGTCGCATTTGCTCGGCTGAATCGGGTGCCATGGACTCCGGCGACGGCGAGATGGGTCGCGGCGGGCGTGTCTTTGGTCCTCATCGGTTTCGTTTTAGCGAAGGGGTTCGTGTCGCACGTCTGGGAAATAAAACTACCACTGTTCTATCTCGCCGAAGTACCAGGTCTTGGTTTCATCAGGGGCATGCGAGCTCCCCAAAGGTTTTCCCTCTTGATCTACTTCGGGATCACGCTCCTCTCCGGTATCGGCGCGGCAGTGCTTGTCGCACAGGCAAAGAAGCTAGCCTCCAGGATCGCTCTAACTGCCGTGTTCTCCTTGGTCTTCTTGGCCGAGGTGTATCCGTACCAGCTACCCATCAGCCCTCAGCCCTACGAAGTCAGCCAGCTCGATCGTGCCATCGCCAGCTATCGCCTTCGCACGCCGGGTACGCCGGTCGTGCTCCACCTACCTATCTTCTACTTCCTCATGGACTACGCTCCACCCGAAGCGGCGTATATGCTCGATTCCACCATTCACTGGTCGAGGGTGGTGAACGGTTTCAGCGGCGCCAACCCGCGCGGGTTCATGGAAAACATGGAAGCATTCGACTCGCTGCCGAGCCAACGCGGGGTGACGAAGTTGACCGAACTGGAGGTCGACCTCGTGGCGATGCACCAAGCGTTGCCAGAGAACAAACGACGAGAACTGATTGCCCACTTCTCGGACGTCCCGTGGGCTACAGTGGTCACTGTCGGCAACGACGAACACTTGGTCCTGATCGACTGGAAGAGGATACCGCCCCAGCTAACGGAATCTCTCCCATCGCCAGGTGCCCCATGATGATGCGCCGTGGGTAGCGAGGGTCTTAATGAGTTCACCGACACGGCCAGACTCCGTCGGTCAAGAGGTGGGAGTGTGCTTAAGCAAGTCATGGTAGCGGTACGGGGAATCGAACCCCGGTCCCGTGGCTGAGAACCACGTATCCTAACCCCTAGACGATACCGCCATCCAACAACGCAATAGTCAATCTATCATAGACACATGATTCGCATATTCGTCCTTCTCACGGTCACTGTCGCAGTTGGCCTCGGCACAGGTCTCTGGGTTTCAGCTGGGCGCGCGGCTGGTCCATCAATAGAGATCGCTCAACCGACCCGGTTCGTCGGACGGTCAGCAGTCTTTGAGGCAACAGTCGAGGCACCCAACGGTGACGTCACGCGGATCGACGCCGTCGTCGAGCAGGACGGTGCGTCGTACCCGCTTTTTTCACTCAGCAGCCCTGCCGACGCCGAGTTTCATCAGGAAACGACCGACCTGCTGCGGATCACCCGCGTGTTCGACCGTGAGAGCCATCCCGATCTACACCCGGGTTCGGCACGGGTGCTTGTCAGCGCGACCAGACCGGTTTTATTCGGCCTGCGCGAGCGAACAACCGAAACGGCGATCGTCGTGGAGGTCAGACTGGATCCGCCTCGATTGTCCCCGCTATCAAATTTTCACTACATCAACCATGGTGGTTCCGAACTGATCGTCTACCGGGTCACACCAGACGACGTTGACTCAGGGGTACAAGTCGGCAATCGATTCTACCCAGGTTACGCCGCGTCCGGCGCTGGTCTGACGGGTGACACTAGCTTGCGGGTTGCGTTCTTCGCCCTTTTGCACGACCAAGACCTACTTACACCGATCACGCTATACGCGAGAGACCCGGCCGGAAACGAGGCGCACGCCGACTTCGAACATCGGATCTTTCCGAGATCATTCCGGCGCTCGCGGCTTGCCGTGAGTCCGGGCTTTCTGCGGCGTGTGGTACCGAGTATCGCGGCCCGCGCGCCTGACCTAGCGGACGAGAATATCAATGGATCAGCAACAGACAAAGACTTGCTCGACTTGTACCTCTTCATCAACGGCGAGCTCCGCCGGCGCAATAGTGAGACCATCACCGCGCTGGCGGCGGAGACGGCTACCCAGTGGCTCTGGGATGGTCCCTTCCGACAATTGACGAACTCGCAAGTCGAATCAGCTTTTGCCGACCACCGCACCTACGTGTACAACGGTGAAGAGGTCGATCAACAAATGCACCTCGGCTTCGACCTCGCCTCGACAGCGAACGCACCTATCCGGGCCGCCAACCGCGGCATCATCGTGTACGCCGATTACCTTGGCATCTTCGGCAATTGCGTTGTCATCGACCACGGTATGGGTCTGCAATCATTGTATGGGCATCTTTCGTCGATCGAGGTTGCGCTTGGAGCGGAGGTCGAGCACGACCAACAGATCGGCCTCAGCGGCCAGACCGGTCTAGCTGGTGGGGACCACTTACACTTCTCCATGCTCCTTGAGGGCCACCCGGTCACACCATTAGAATGGTGGGATCCGCACTGGATCGAGGACCGCGTGTTACGAAAACTGCGGGAAGCTCCATCACCATCCGGCAGGTCTAAGTAGATTTCTTGTTCCACACCGAATGGTTCGGTCAGTGTCTGTCAGGGCACGAGAACACTCTCGACACCCTTTGAGATTCGACTACCACGGGGACTCGCGTGTCTCTGAAGAACCGGTGGCTCTGGTATAACGCCAGGTGGCTCATCAGGAATCCATTCAACTCTTCGTCTGGAAAAATGACATGAATGCTGCCTGGTAGGAGCCCCGAACGGATGGATGCTTGAACTGACTCTGTATGAGACTCGCCACCTGAAAAAAGATGCATCAACCAAACAGCAGCCTATCGATCTATCAGCACAAAATTGAGACAAGACTGGTCAAGACACCGAGTTCAAGAAGTATCTGGGGTCGATCCGGGCGACGCACAAACTCACGCGGAAACCGTGTTTTCTTACCCGCTTGATGGCACAAAGGTCCGTTAATTTCGACCGTGTAATTCGTTAGCACCCTCCGTAGTGCAGAATGCGGCGCCGCTGACCACGCGACGATCCCACACACTTGTTACAGAACGTATCCCAAACGTTGGTAAGACGGCTACTGAAACGTTGTTAAGCCGTAACGCGAAGGAAATGCGAGGGGCGTAACAGTCCTAGGGCAATTGGGATGAAGGGTGCAGGAGTCAAAGTGCCCTAACATGGCGTGAATTATGATACTAACTCTTGCTGCTTCGTTTGAGACCGGCCGTTTGACCGGACCTGTGTCCGCGGTCTTCGCGTATAATCGTTGGGCTAATGTAACACGCGTTATGGATGGGACGTAGGGTGGGCCTGTGGGTCTCGCCCATTCCCGAACTTTGCGTAGGAGAAACTCCATGCAGCACCGAACCGTCTGGATTTATATCTCAATGTTCGTTCTAGCAACTACTGCGGCGTGCGGCGGCGGATCGGACGCGCCGGCGGAATCGACTGCGCCGGCGGAACCGGCTGCGCCCGCCTTTGATCCCGCCACGGCCGGCAACATCACCGGCGCGGTCATACTTGAAGGCATGCCGCCCGCAGCGGAAGAGATCCGGATGAATTCCGATCCGGTATGCGTGAGGGAAGCGACCGACACAAACACTGAGTACTACGTCGTCGGCACCGAGGGTGGTCTCGGGAACGTGTTCGTGTACGTGAAAGAGGGACTCTCAGGTTCATTCCCGGCCCCAGCCGAGCCTGTCACCTTTGATCAGAACGGTTGCCGTTACCAGCCGCACGTGTTCGGGGTCCAGGTCGGACAGACGGTCGAGATCCGCAACAGTGATCCGACGTTGCACAACATTCACGCGACACCGACGAACAACGCGGAATTCAATACTGGACAACCCATCGAAGGTATGACCTTCGAGCGGACATTCGATCAGGCCGAGGTGATGGTACCGTTCAAATGCGACGTACATGGCTGGATGAACGCTTGGGTCGGTGTGCTCGACCACCCGTTCTTTGCAGTGACAAGCAACAATGGGTCGTTCGACATCAGCCAACTGCCTCCGGGGAACTACGTCATCGAGGCATGGCACGAGATGCTCGGGACTCAGACTCAGAACATAACCGTCGGCGAGAGCGAAACCGCCGAAGTGTCATTCACTTTCACGGTCGGCTAACTGTTTATTGATGCCGGGTGAGCGCGGCGGGTCGTCACGACGATGGCCCGTAGCTCTACCTTCCCCACCTCGCACCACTTTCTTGCCGTCGCCTATGCGCTGGCTGCACCGCTACACTAAGCTTCTCGCGGCAGCATCACTCCTGCTCATTACCGCGGGAGGGCTCGTCACGAGCACTGGCTCCGGCCTCGCGGTGCCAGACTGGCCGAACACGTACGGCCACCTCATGTTCGCCTTCCCGTTCTCGAAGATGGTAGGGGGTATCCTCTATGAACATGGTCACCGGCTCATTGCGAGCGTCGTCGGCCTAGCAACGATCGGCCTGGCTCTCTGGCTCTCGCACGCAGAGTCTCGCCCTTGGGTACGGCGGTTAGGATGGATAGCCCTCTTGACGGTCATCGTACAGGGACTGTTAGGTGGAATTACCGTGTTGTACTTCCTACCGGCACCGATCTCGATCGGTCATGCTGGACTAGCACAGATCTTCTTCACGCTAGTCGTGAGCCTAGGAATCTTTACGTCGCCTGGATGGATCGGCTACTACGGGCGGACAACCGATCTTAACGACCGTATCCTTGCGAGACTCGCGATCCTCACTCCGACTGTCATCTATCTACAGATCCTTATTGGCGCGACGATGCGACACACCGGCGCTGGTCTAGCGATTCCAGATTTCCCGCTGTCCTTCGGACAACTCATCCCTCCCGAGTGGGGACCGGGGGTTGCGATTCACTTTGCTCATCGGTTGGGCGCCATAGTAGTGACCACGTTCGTGCTTGCTACCACTGGCCATATCCTCGCGCATCACCGCTTGCGCCGCGAACTCAAGCGTGCCAGCTTACTGCTGTTTGGGCTATTGACGCTGCAAGTGACCCTCGGCGCCTGGACCGTACTAAGTGCGAAGCACGTGGCAGTCAACACCGCACACGTTACCATCGGCGCGTTGCTGCTCGTTAGCTCCGTAGCCCTGGCGCTCCGCGTCCATCGCGGATGGTTTCTGGATTCGGACGGTGCAAAGCATCCGACGGCGAACGTTGAGACTATCGGAGCCAGGGCATGAAGAGCGAGGCGAACGCTGTCACGACCCTGCCCCTACCGACGGTGCGGCATCGATTTGCTGATTTTCTAGCTCTCACCAAACCCCGTCTTAACTCACTGGTCGTCGTTACCGCCGGCGTCTGGTATTACCTTGGTACGGTGGACCGTTTTGACCTGATCGTCGGTTTGCACGTGCTCGTCGGTTCCGGGCTGGTTGCCGGTGGTGCAGCGGCTCTCAACCAAGTAGCCGAGCGCGACCTTGACGGGATGATGCGGCGGACGCGGCAACGACCACTCCCAGCGGGACGCATTCGTCCTATAGAAGGGTACGTGTTCGGAACGGTGCTTGCCGCTCTTGGACTCGCCGAACTCAGCGCCGGAACAAATGCCATGGCCGCGATCGTCGCTCTTGCGACGCTAGTGATCTACGTAGCCATCTACACACCACTGAAGCGACGCACGTCGTGGTCCGTCGTGGTCGGCGCAGTCCCAGGCGCGCTGCCCCCAGTCATCGGTTGGACCGCTGCCCGGGGCGGGCTGACGCCAGAAGCGTGGGCTGTGTTCGCGATTGTCTTCCTGTGGCAGCTCCCTCATTTTCACGCACTGTCGTGGCTTCATCGCGACGACTTTCGACGAGCCGGTATTCCGCTGGTAGCCGTTCAGGACGCAGACGGCAGACGCGCGTCGACGCACGCGCTGCTGTTCACAGCGGCGCTCATACCGACCAGTCTTGCCCCGTTCTTCGTCGGCCTAGCTGGGTCGACGTACCTCATCTTCGCTTTCCTACTCGGCGCAACGTTTTTTCTGTTGGCAGCGGGCTTCGCGCGCGCTCGGACGACAGGGCGAGCCCGTGCGCTTTTCCTCGGCTCGCTCGTCTACTTGCCTTTCCTATGGGGTCTCTTGGTGGTCGAACGTGCCTTCTGATTCAAACGCCGTCTCGGTAACGGGGCTTAGTCACCAGTACGGCGATCACACAGCACTTAGCAGTGTAAGCTTCACGGTCCCAACCGGCACGATGTTCGGTCTGCTGGGCCCAAACGGGGGCGGTAAGACAACGCTGTTCCGCATCGTATCGACGTTATTGCCAACGAGGCCTGGCCATGCCGTGCTGTTCGGCCATGACGTCGCAACCAACGCCACCGCCGTACGACGCCTGATTGGCATCGTCTTCCAATCACCGGCCCTTGACGGACACCTAACAGTTAGAGAGAACCTCATTTGCCACGGTCATCTGTACGGCTTGCGCGGTCATAGACTAAAAGCGCGAATCGCCGTCGTGCTTTCGCTCGTCGAACTTGAGACACGCGGCTCGGACCTCGTTAACACACTCTCCGGGGGGTTGCAGCGACGTGTGGAGATCGCGAAGGCATTACTCCCCGATCCCAAGCTGTTGCTCTTGGACGAGCCGAGCACTGGTCTCGATCCAGGGGCCCGCCGTGAGATCTGGGACCATCTCGATCGCCTGTGTCGGGAACGCGGCACGACCGTCGTTCTCACGACACATCTGATGGACGAAGCCGCACGGTGTGACCGTGTCGGTGTCCTACACGAAGGCGGTCTGGTCGCGCTCGGTCCCCCACGGGAACTCATGGCCGAAATTGGTGGCGACGTTATCTTGATTTCACCTTACGACGACGGCGCACTCGATACGTTGGCTACAGCGATCCAGGAGCGATTTCGTGAATCGGTCGACGTCCTAGACGGCCGCCTCCGAATGGAACGTCCTGGCGCGCACGAGTTCATCCCCGAACTGGTCAAGGCGTTCCCCGATCAGATCGAGGGAGTGACCATCGGCAAGCCGACATTGGAGGACGTCTTCCTCCACCACACCGGAAAGCGATGGGACTAGTCTCCATGCTCCTAGCAACGTATACCCTCTGGCGCCGTGATATCGTCAGATTCTATCGGCAGCCGTCTCGCATCGCCGGCGCCCTCGGGACTCCGGTGATCTTCTGGCTCCTCCTCGGGTCTGGACTCGGCACGTCGTTCCGTGCTGCAACACAAGGAGCGACAGAAACCGGTTACCTTGCTTACTTCTATCCAGGCACCCTCGCCTTGATCCTGCTCTTCACCGCGATCTTTTCCACCATCTCCGTGATCGAGGACCGGCGTGACGGGTTCCTTCAAGGGGTGCTCGTGGCACCGGTGCCACGTGTGTCGATCGCCTTGGGTAAGATCTTCGGCGGTGCAACACTAGCGCTGTTACAGGCTGCGATCTTTCTCCTGCTGGCGCCAGCCGCCAATGTACATCTCAATTGGGCGATGCTCCCGATGCTAATGGTGGTCCTCGGCGCACTGGCGTTCGCACTCACCGGTCTCGGCTTCATCCTGGCATGGATGCTCGACTCCACGCAGGGGTTCCACGCGGTCATGAACCTGTTCCTGCTTCCGATGTGGCTACTCTCCGGGGCAGTTTTTCCGGCCGACGGCGCGGCCGGGTGGATCCGTGGCGTCATGTTCGTCAACCCGATGACCTACGGCATCACCGCCATTCGTGCCGTCCTCACCGCGGGAGAAATGCACCTAGGCGACGAAATTGTCGAACCCCTACTCTTCATCGGACTGTTCGGTCTGCTCACACTCGCCGGGAGCACGTGGAGCGTTACGCGCAGGTGAACCGACGGCGATCGTAAGCGAGCGCCCAAACAGACTACTGGTATGGACCTGACTAACCTGCCAGATCTAAACGCCACGCTCAACGGCATCGCGGCGCTGCTTCTCGCGACTGGCTACGTCCTGATTCGGCGCGGCCGCATGAACCTGCACCGCACGTGCATGCTTGCTGCGTTTGGTACGTCAACGCTGTTTCTAGTTTCGTATCTCGTCTATCACTTCAACGTCGGCTCGGTAGCATTCACCGGCCAGGGTACGATCCGAGTCATCTATTTCGTTGTCCTGATTAGCCACATCGTGCTCGCGGTCCTCATTCTCCCGCTGGCGCTTGTGACACTGACCCGAGCCATGCAAGGCCGGTTCGATCGGCACGTCGCGATCGCTCGCTGGACACTGCCGCTATGGCTTTATGTCTCGGTGACTGGGGTGATCGTGTACTGGATGCTGTATCGGATGTAGCCGTGCGTATTACTGCTAGCTTAGTTAACTCGTTCCCCAGCCCCGTTGCCCGTCCGAGCCCCACGTCCGTCTATGCCAATACGAGAATTGTGCGGTCGTGGCACTAGCGCTCTAATGTTCTCCGCAAGTCGATGTGCGCTGACAAGGTAGGTGCGCGGTAGACCACTGCTGTGTGCGCCGCTCACTGGTACAGGAGATAGGGGGCACGAAGCTCCCGCCAGGCCGCTTCCCCGGCGTCCCACTCGGCCGCTACAACCGCCGGGTCCGCTCCGCTCCGCAGGCGATCCAAAGCGGCACGCGAGCCAAGGAGGCGAGCGGCGGCGGCAAGCTCGAATTCGCCCGGATACAGCCTGTACAGAGCGGCCGCGATCTCGAGCCCAAGTCGTACAGGACGTAAACGGCGACGGTCGATAATGATATGAAAAATCCCACCGCAGTCTTGACCCGCGTACGTGCTTGAGCGGGGAGTGAACGATATCGGATAGAAGCGCACCCCCGGCAGGCCGCGTGCGTTCAGCGCCAAAGCCAGACGGGTGCCATCGATCCAGGGAGCACCTACCTGCTCGAACGGCATATCGGTGCCACGACCGACCGACAGATTCGTCCCCTCGATGGCGCCAATCCCAGGATAGAGGGTGGCCTGGTTGAGGGAACGCAGATTGGGCGACGGGTTAACCCAGGCCAGCCCCGTTTCATCGAACCAAAAGAGGCGACGCCACCCACGCATCGCCACCACCTCAAGGTCAGTCCCCAAATCCTGCTCCTGAACAAAGAGGTGAGCCAGCTCACCGATCGTCATACCATGACGCACGGGCATGGAGAAGTAACCAGTGAAGCCACGCACTGCAGGGTCATCGTCTAGTAGCGGTCCCTCAACCACTGCTCCGGTGATCGGATTCGGGCGATCGAGAACTACGACCTTAATGCCACGATCGGTGGCCTCCTCCATCACGTACGCCATTGTCGTCGCGTACGTGTAGAAGCGAGAGCCAACGTCCTGGAGATCGACCACTAACACGTCGAGCCCCTGCAGCATGGCGGACGTCGGTCGCCGCGTCTTACCGTACAGGGAATGGATTGGTAACCCGGTCCGTGTATCACGTGAACTCGTAACGGTGGTATCGAGATCACCATGTAGACCATGCTCGGGACTGAGCAATACTCTGAGATCGACGTCCGAAGCCTCGTGCAATAGGTCTATTGTCGAAACACCGTCTCGCGCGCGCCCCGTCTGATTAGTCAGGAGACCGACTTGTTTACCGCGCAACCTGGCAAACCCTTCCTCTCGAAGCACATCGATACCGACATCAACGCGGACCGGCCGCTCTCCCTCATTGCGGGCGGTACCAACGAGATCCAAGGGCACCCCGAGGACCGCGGCCGCTGCCAATGTCGCCACACGTCCACGAAGCGTGGTGACGTTACCACTGCCGTCCGGGTGGACGCGCGCGGATAAGAACACAACGATCGTCTCACTCAGCGGGTCGAGCCAGATAGACGTGCCAGTGAATCCCGTATGTCCGAAGGACCGTGTGGAAAACAGATCGCCGCGATTCCCTGAGTACCGGGAATCGATATCCCATCCCAAGCCGCGTCGGTCGGGGATGTCCGGTGGTGTCGCTGGTGCCGTCATGCGTGCAATCGACTGCGGCGTGAGAATCTGCTCCCCCCGGGGTGTAAGGCTGCCCCCCGAAAGAAGCATCACCCCAAAACGCGCGAGGTCGGCTGCCGTAGCAAAGAGGCCGGCGTGCCCCGCGACCCCCCCCATACGCCTGGCTGTCGGGTCGTGAACGATGCCACGGAGCATGACCGCGCCTGGGCCACCACATGGCCAGCCGAGTGGCGTGCACGCTTCGGTTGCCGCGATGCGCGGGTGAAGACGCACGGGTGGTCTAAACGTCGTGTCACGCATCCCGAGTGGACCGAAGATCCGGAGCTGCGCGAACTGGTCGAGCTGCATCCCGCTCACACGTGCGACAACCTCGCCTAGCACGAAAAAATTGATATCGCTGTAGCTGAACACCGTGCCTGGGGACGCCACCAGCCGTTCATCGATCGCCCGTGCGATCGCCGTCGCGTACCCAGAAAACTCTTCTTCAAGCGGCAAATCTGGGCGGAGGCCCGAGGTGTGGGTTAGTAAGTGCTCGATGGTAACCGCCTTCTTACCGTGGCGTTCGAATCCAGGGATGTAGTGCGCGACCGGATCGCGCAGTCGGACCCGTCCTTCTTCGACCAGAGCCATCACGGAAGTCGTCGTCGCTACAACTTTGGTCAGCGACGCGAGGTCGAACACGGTGTTAAGCGTCATTGGCTCCGGCGTTGGGATGAGGATCCGGTGGCCGAACGCTTTGTGATAGACCGTCTGGCCTTGATGCGACACAAGCACCACGGCGCCTGGTAACTGGCCATCGGCGATGGCATCCGTAACCGCGTTGTCGATCAGAGCCAGCTTGTCTTCATCGACACCCTGCGTCGGCGCGGGCTGCGCGTAGGACACGCCGGCCGGAACCAGAAAAATCGCAGCGGCCGCAAGCGAGATGATGGCAAGGCAGCGCATTATAGAAGTCTATTCCGAGTGTATACTGTGGGCTCGCCCTCTGTCTGACTTTCGTCCTGGAAGTAAAAATGACGGACCGGACAATCATTCTGCTCTTTTCCACTGCATTCTTACTGACCTCGCACCTTGCCCGAGAGGTGGATGCCCAAACCGGCCTCCTCAACGGTGTAGTACGCGACATGGAGGGACAGCCGATTCCAGGTGCGGAGGTCGTCGGCGGGAATTCGGATTTCCAGCGACAGGTTCAGACGACCAGTAATGACAGTGGCCGCTTCTCGCTCGTCGGCCTTCAGCGGGGCCAATGGCTGTTCATCGTCAAGAAGATAGGGTTCAACACTGTGGAAGGCTTCGCCGACATCATGGGCACAGGTAACGACCCGACCATGTCAGTCGTGATGGAGATCGATCCCCTACGCCCACCTGCACCCTCCACTGGTGTACTCGCTGGACTTCGAGCGGACGAGCTCCAAGATGCGATCGATGCGGCGAACGTGCTATTCGACGCCGGCAACTACGACGAGGCCATTGAAGCGTACGAAGCGGTACTCGGCGACGCACCCCAGCTCACGAGCCTTAACCTGCAGATCGGGCACGCCTATCGCGAGAAGCTGGACACTGAGAAGGCCCTAGCCGCTTATCGTTCTGTCCCCGATAACGAACCGGCGGGCCTCGAAGCACTTGAGGCAATCCACGCGCTCCAGAACAACCTAGGCGACCGCTAACAGGCGGTGGTAAAAATCACACGGTATTCTTCCGGCGACGCGTAGCCCGCTAGGGAGTTACTGACACGCCGCATCCGCGGGGTAAAAGACTGCCAGCATTCCTTTTGTCCAGATTTTGGTAGGCTAGACGAACCCACCCAATGACTCGTAGGCTGGGGATCAGGGCACGAATGACTGTGAAGAAGCCTAAGGATTTTTCGTCTTTTCTCTCATCGACACCGAGGCAAACCGACCTTGATCTTGCGCTATACTGTCAGGGAACATCTCAAGCTAATTGACATCCAGGAGTTTCTTATGAGTTTTCGTCCAGGTGGTATCGTTCAAGGTGTCCTCATCATCGCTCTTCTTGTCGGGGTCGCGGCCTCCCCGGTACTCACGCAGGGCCGAGGACGTGTTGTTGGAACTGTCCACGACGAAGACGGGAGTCCGATGGCGGGGGTAGTCATAACAGCTACGAACCCTGACTCCCCTAGGCCGTTCGAGACGAATACCGATGAAGACGGCGAATGGGCCATCATCGGGATGATAAGTGGCGAGTGGACGTTTAGAGCCGAAATCGACGGCTACCACCCAAGTGAAGGACCGGCACGAATTACCCAAAGTCCGAACCCGGACCTACCCTTCACACTAGGCCGCGTCCGTCACAGACTGGAGCTTGCCCTCGGCGACGAGGCACTAGAAGGACTCGACCCGGTCGCGATCGAGCAAGACCTCGAGGCGGCCGATGCCGCCTTCAACACCCAACAATGGGATCAAGCTATCACCGGCTACAACGAGCTTCTCGAAAAGCTACCCCAGCTCACAAATCTTCACCTCCAGATTGGCAACGCCCTGCAACAAAAGGCGGAATACCAAGACGCCATCGTATCCTATGAGCGGGTACTCGCCGATGATCCCGAGAACGAGATCGCAAGGTCAGGCATCGCTAGGAGCAAACTGGCCATGGGCGACTTTGAGGCAGCGTCGGCGGAACTAGCGGCCGCTGCGTCTGGACTCTCCGCCTCGAGGGAGGACCTCTACAACCTGGGTGAACTCGAATTCGCCAACGGCGCCATCGACGCGGCCGCCGGGTGGTATGAGAAAGCCACAGCAGTCGATCCGGCCTGGGGCAAACCGCTCTTCAAACTAGCCTTAGTCGCGCTGAACAAGGGTGACACCGAAACAGCCAAGCAATACTTCCAGCAGGTGGTCGACGTCGACCCCAGCTCGGAAGAAGGCGCACAGGCCCAGGCGACGCTGGCGGCACTCCCCTAGCCGTCGTACCCGAGCCACTGACAGTTCGATACCCACTCAACGACGCACGTCTTCTTGCTGCTGGCTCGCTTCCACCTCGGCGGCTTCCGCCGGGACCGCGATCTGGCTGCCGTCTTCCAGATGGAGTTGCGCCAATCGGCCAAGTTCATGGAGCGCTTCTCTACTACCCAGCTGTGTATGTATCTTGACCAGCTTCGAGACGCCGTGATCAACTCACAAGCCTGGGGTCTTTTTCCAGCCGACGTTAACCTTACTGTGACTGCCAAAGCATTTTTCGGTGCCGGCGACGAAATGGGTGCGAATCGCATCTCGCGCAAGCGGAGCCTCTCACTCGCAAACGACACCGATGCGGTCGATCATCTATCCGTGAACGGAATGAAGAAACCATTATGAGCGAACGTCGCATCCGCTCGGTCGCCGTGCTAGGCGCCGGCGTGATGGGAGCGCAGATCGCCGCGCATGCGGCGAACGTCGGTCTGCCTACCCTGTTGCTCGACCTGGACGCGACAACGGCCCGCGACGGGCTCGCGCGGGCGCGCAGGCTCAAACCCGACCCGTTCGTCACCCGGGACCGAACGTCGCTGGTCTCGGTGGGTGGCTTCGACACGGATCTACCGCGCCTCAGGGAGTATGACTGGATCGTCGAAGCGGTCATCGAACGACTCCACGTCAAGCAGTGGCTGCTGGAAAAGGTGGAGCCGTACCGGGCGCCGCACGCCATCGTCAGTTCCAACACCTCAGGGATTCCGATCGCGACGATCGCTGAAGGTCGGTCCGACGAGTTCCGCCGGCACTGGCTCGGCACCCATTTCTTCAATCCGCCGCGCTACCTTGCCTTACTCGAGGTGATCCCCACGCCCGACACCGACAAGGCGGTCGTCCAGGCTATGGCGCACTTTGGCGATCACATCCTTGGTAAAGGTGTCGTCCTAGCCAAGGACACGCCGAATTTCATCGGTAACCGTATCGGGCTCCACGGTGCCACACGGATCCTTGCTCTGCTGGCTGAAGGGCGGTACACGGTTGAGGAGATCGACGCGATGACTGGCCCCGTGATCGGCCGTCCACAGAGTGCGACGTTCCGCACCATGGACATCGCTGGTCTTGACGTTCTCGCGCACGTGTCTCGCAATCTCGTCGAGTGCCTCGACGACGAAACTGAACGGAAGCAATTTATCCTGCCAGCGCTGGTCGACCAAATGGTCGAGCGTGCGTGGATCGGCACCAAAGCCGGTCAGGGCTTCTACAAGAAGGAACGCGGCCCTGGCAGCGAGCGTATCCTGACGCTCGACCCAGCGTCGATGGAGTATCGGGAGCGGCAAACACCCCACCTGGATGCCCTCGACGCGGTGGAGGCGATCGACGATGTTGGAAAACGGATCCGTGCTTTATTCGTTCGTCAGGACCGCGTCGGTGACTTCATAAGAGCCACACTCGGCCCGACACTCGTGTATACGGCCGACGTAACACCGACCATCGCACACTCGATTGACGACGTTGATCGGGCGCTACGCTGGGGATTTGGCTGGGAACTTGGGCCCTTCGAGTTGTGGGATGCTATCGGCGTCGACACGGTGCTTGAGGCATGTGGAGTGACCAACCCACCGGAACTGGTGCTCAGTCTGCGCAAGTTAGCACCGAAAAACGTGCGATCCAACAGAGTCCGCTTCCGCGACGGGCTCGTTCCACCCGCAAGCTCGGATCTACAACTCCTCCGACGCGCCAAGGAACGATGCCCCCTGGTCAAGAAGAACGCCGGCGCCAGCCTCATTGATCTCGGCGACGGCGTGCTAGCTGTGGAGTTTCATACGAAAATGAACGCGATCGGCGGCGACACAATCCAAATGTTGACTGACGGCGTGTCCGAAGCATCTAAGAACTTTCAGGCGCTCGTGATCGGAAATGACGCACGCGCCTTCTCGGCAGGGGCCAACCTGATGCTGGTCTTGTTAGAGGCGCAAGAGGAGAACTGGGACGAGATCGACCTCATGGTGCGGACGTTCCAATCAGCCGTCATCGGCCTGCGCTATGCAGACATCCCGGTGGTCGTGGCGCCCGCAGGCTTGACACTTGGAGGTGGCTCTGAGATCGCGCTACACGGCGACCGCGTGCAAGCGGCGGTTGAGACCTACATGGGCCAAGCCGAGGTCGGCGTCGGACTGATCCCAGCTGGCGGCGGCACAAAAGAGCTGCTTTCTCGGCACGTTGACCAGGTACCGTCCGGCGTCGCTGATACACTGCCTTACATACAGCATGTATTCGAGTTGATCGGCTTCGGTAAGATCTCGACGAGTGGTCCAGACGCTAGGCGCCTGGGATTATTACGCGACGTCGATAGCTTCACCATGAATCGAGAACGACTGATGAGCGACGCCAAGTCGAGGGCACTCGAGCTAGCCCGAGCGGGTTATGGGCCGCCGCCGCCACGTAACAACATTCCGGTTGGGGGCGAGGGAATCCAGGCAGCGCTCCAGCTCGGGGTGCATCTCGCCTGGCGTAGCGGCCGCATCAGTGACCACGACACGTTAATCGGACATAAGCTGGCTCGCATCCTAGCGGGCGGCGACCTCCCACACGCAACGGTGGTCACCGAGCAACATCTGCTCGACCTCGAACGCGAGGCGTTTTTGAGCTTATGTGGTGAACTGAGAACGCAGGAGCGGATCGCGTACACGCTCAAGACTGGAAGGACACTGCGGAATTAAAACAGAAATGGTTTAAGGTGCCGTGGAACTTCAAACTCGTCCGAACATGATTGACATCGGGAAAGGCACACCTCTAGTGCTTATACCCGGTATTCAGGGACGCTGGGAATGGATGGACTCAGCGGTCGACGCGCTGTCCACCCGTTGTCGTGTCATTACCGCGTCGTTAGACAGTCAGACTGCAAGGTCCGATGGCAGGAACCTAGCCGATCACGCACAAGGATTCGATCGCTACATGGTCTGGTTGGATGAGTTGATCAAGGGAGCGCATCTGGAACAGGCGGCGCTTTGCGGCGTCTCGTACGGAGGGTGGGTCGCACTCCACTACGCGGCTAAGCGGCCCGGGCGGGTGACGTCACTGACGCTGACGTCTACCCCCTCGCCGACCTGGCGGCCGAATTGCCGTACCGAATGGTATCTGCGCGCGCCTCGCCTGCTCTCACCACTCTTCGCGCTGTCGTCGCCGGTCCGACTGTATCCGGAGATCGTAGCGGCGTTTCCAGACGTGATCACACGAACGAAGTTCGCGATGCATTATCTCCGCCTGGTCACGCGGTATCCGTTCGCACCAACGCTTCTGGCCGAGCGATTACGGCTAGCTAACAACGTTAATTTTTCACGCGACTGTCGTCACGTCGAGGCACCGACACAGGTCATCACTGGGGACCCTGCGCTCGACCGCGTGGTCCCGGTCTCGAGCACACGTGAGTACGTCGACGCAATCCTGGGGGCAACCTATGCCCAGATCCCTGGAACCGGTCACATCGGGCTAGTCACGAAGCCACAACGGTTCGCCGAGATCGTGGCCAGCTTCGCAGGAACCCATGCCGCTGCAGGTAACGGCTGAGTCGAGGTGACAGCATGAACTCCGTGCATTCCGCAGCACCTTGGTACCGGATCATCGGTGCTCGGATCACGGTGCACACCACAGTCAATTACCAGCACTCGCGAAACACGGTGGAACCGTGCATATGAACTCTCGTAGCCTATAGAGGAAACCATGACAGACGCCGTCATTGCTTCAGCCGTCCGGACGGCGGCTGGGAAAGCCCCGAAAGGGACCCTCTGCACGACCCGTCCAGACGAAATGGCTGCTGTGGCCATCGAAGAAGCGTTACGCCGGGCAAAGGGAATTGACCCCGCGGAAGTCGACGACGTCATTCTCGGGTGTGCGATGCCTGAGGCTGAGCAAGGAATGAACGTCGCACGCATCGCAAGTCTGCGAGCCGGCATTCCGGTCGACGCTTCCGCAGTTACCATTAACCGCTTCTGCTCGTCGGGTCTCCAGGCGATCGCGTTTGCAGCCGAGCGCATCATGTGCGGATCCGCTGAAACGATCGTTGCCGGTGGCACCGAATCGATGAGCCTGGTACCAATGGGAGGCCATAAGATCGCGCCGAACCCTGAACTGGTAAAACATTATCCTAACGTCTATCTCAGCACCGGGCTCGTCGCTGAAAATCACGCCCGCGAGTCGAAAATCTCGCGTGAGGCGCAGGACGAATTCGCATTCAGAAGCCACACGCGGGCACTAGCAGCAATCGATGGCGGCCGGTTCGCCGACGAGATCGTACCTGTGACTGTAAGACTCCTCACACCGGGAAGCGGCAACGACACGTCTCCAAAGATTCGTGAGAGCACTTTCATGATCGATGAAGGGCCTCGCCGAGACACCTCGATCGAGGCACTTGGAAAACTCAGTCCCGTCTTCCATGTGACAGGTTCCGTCACGGCTGGCAACTCGTCTCAGATGAGTGACGGCGCAGCCGCCGTCGTCGTGACCTCAGCGGAGCGCGCCAAGCACGCTGGCCTAAAACCGCTCGCGCGCTTCGTCACATTCGCGACCGCGGGCGTAAAACCAGAGCTGTTCGGCCTCGGACCGGTTCCCGCAATGCGCAAGGCGCTGAAGTTCGCGGGCTTGACGATCGATGACATTGACCTCATCGAGCTGAACGAGGCATTCGCGGCCCAAACCCTGGCTTGCTTGCGAGAATTCCCAGTCGATCCCAGCAAGCTGAATGTCAATGGTGGTGCTATCGCACTAGGCCATCCACTAGGGTGCACCGGCACCAAGCTGACGACGAGTTTGCTTTACGAGCTCAAGCGCCGCAACGGCCGTTACGGCATGGTCACCATGTGCGTCGGAGGAGGCATGGGGGCTGCTGGGATCTTTGAGAAGATATAACCAATGACCACGACAACAACCACCGCAATCCAAAAAGGGGGAGTCTGGCTACTCGACGCAACCTCGCCCGACACGATCGTTACGCCTGAACGTATGACCGATGAACAACGAATGATTGGCCAGACAACACAAGAGTTCGTTGTGAACGAAGTGGTCAATCAGAATGACAAGCTCGAGACGAAAGACTGGGGCCTCGCCAGGCAATTATTGCGCCGGGCGGGAGAACTAGGGCTACTCGGAACCGACGTGCCAGAAACATATGGCGGTATTGAACTCGACAAGGTGAGCTCAGTCGTCATCACAGGTCACGTCGGCATGACCGGTTCTTTCAGTTCAGCCTTCGGATCGCAGACTGGTCTCGTCATCATGCCAATTCGCACCTTTGGTACCGAGACGCAGAAGCGGCAGTATCTACCGAAGCTAGTAAGTGGAGAGATGGTCGGTGCCTATTGTCTGAGCGAGGCTGGTTCCGGATCGGACGCACTCAATGCCAAGGCACGGGCAACACAGCAGGATGATGGAAGTTTCATCCTGAGCGGAGAGAAGATGTGGATTACTAACGGTGGCTTCGCCGATGTCTACATCGTCTTCGCCAAAGTCAACGGTGAGCAATTCACGGCTTTCATCGTCGATCGCGCGTGGGAGGGCGTCAGCACCGGTAAGGAAGAGAACAAGATGGGCCTCCACGGATCATCGACCACGCCGGTGATCCTACAGGATGTGACGGTACCGGCTGACGCACTGCTCGGCGAGATTGGTAAGGGTCACAAGGTAGCTTTTAACGTATTGAACTACGGTCGCTTTAAGCTAGCAGCATCCACCGTCGGTGGTTCGCAGAACGCCATCCGTGAATCGGCTCGTTACGCCGTTGAGCGGCATCAGTTCGGCCAGCCAATTGCCAACTTCGGTGCAATCAAACACAAATTGGGTGAAATGACCGTTCGGACCTACGCACTCGAGTCGATGGTCTTCCGTACAGCCGGGCTCATCGACGCGGCACTCAATGGGAACGAACCAGGTGATGATGCGGCCCTCATCGGCGTACTTGAGGAATACGCCATCGAGTCATCGATCCTGAAGGTCGCCGGTAGCGAGACCCTCGACTACGTCCTCGATGAAAACGTTCAGATCCATGGCGGGAACGGCTACGTGAAGGACTATCCAGCAGAACGGCACTACCGAGATTCACGTGTCAACCGCATCTTCGAGGGTACGAATGAAATTAACCGCTTACTTATTCCCGGCATACTCGTCAAACGAGCGCTGAAGGGTAGTTTGCCGCTGATCACTGCTGCGAAAAAGTTGCAGGACGAGCTCATGAATCCCTCACCGTTGATCCCGCCGAGCGGTGAGGTACTCAAGACCCAGCAGGAAACGGTTACCATGTTCAAGAAGGTAGCACTCGCGGTACTGGGGCTTACCTTGCAGACCTACGGCGACAAGCTCACTGAACAACAAGAGGTCCTCTTGTTCACTGCCGACATTCTGATCGACACCTACGCAGCCGAAAGTGCAGTCCTTCGGGCGCTACAATCGGCGACCAGCAGCAAGAGAGGGTCAACCCACGCGGACGCCGCGCGGATCTACGTAAACGATGCGGCATTTCGGATTGATGCAGCTGCCAAGTCGGCCCTGGCGGCCATGGCCGAAGGCGACTCGTTGCGTACTCACTTAGCCGCCCTGCGTCGGCTCCTGAAAGTGACCCCAGTCAATACAGTGGCGATTCGGCGAAGTGTGGCCGACAAGGTCGTCGAACGCGGAGGGTATATATTCTAAGGGCAACCTTCGTCTGAACTGAGGAATCCTGTGTTGAACAAATATAAAACAGCTGGGTGGCTAGTAGTCGCACTCACCACACTCGGTTCGGCCTGTAACCCACCGGCACCTGATGAGAGCGATTACGTAACGCTTCTGCATGAGGATCGTACCCTAAAGGACGAGTTCTACGGGTCCGACCCCGAATCTCCTGTTCCGCTCGATCGGCGCTCATGGATGGTGCCGCTCCGCTACTACGAACTAGACCTGACCTACCGGGTCCCCGCACAGCTCAACATCGCGGAAGACCAACCAATATTCGACATTCCAACGTCGACCGGTCTGACAAGACCGTATCAACGGGTCGGTCGGCTCGAGTTCATTCTTAACGGCGAGACGCGTACGCTCGCTGCACTCGTCGAGCTGCCCGCCCAGACCGTCGATCGCTTATTCGTGCCGTTTCGAGACGAAACTAGTGGCACTGAGACCTACTCTGCCGGTCGTTACCTCGACCTCTACCGCAGCCCGACTGGTGTCTATGACCTGGACTTCAACCGCGCATATCACCCAGATTGCTACTTCAATGAGGAGTACGACTGCCCGTTCCCACCGCCCGAGAACCGCCTCAGGACGGCGGTTCGCGCCGGCGAAATGCTTCCGCCGGAAAACGAACGGCGCATTCCCCTGACGAACGACGTCGAATTGCAACCAGAGTCTTCGAAACCGTGACATCGTCGCCATTGAATGCTAGAACCGTTGAACCTTGAAAAAAAGGTGGGGTTGTCATCCCTCTGCTAGGCGTTATCTTCGATTTCGACGGTGTCATCGCCGACACCGAACCGCTACACCTGAAGGCCTATCAGGACGTGCTGGCCGATGGCCCACTCGTGCTTGACGCGGATGCCTACTACAGTCGGTATCTCGGTTTCGACGATATAGGTGTGTTCACTGAACTCGCTGCAGATCAGGTGGTCCCACTCAAACCTGCTGAGCTCAGCCGGTTGATCGAGGTCAAGAGCCGGCGCTTCATGGAACTAGTGACCACGGAAAAAGTCCTCGTTCCCGGAGCCCGTGACTGTATCGAACGGCTAGCAGCCGATTTGGCGCTTGGCATCGCCTCGGGCTCACTCCGTCACGAGATCGAAGAAATCCTGCGGCACACCGACCTACGTCGTCATTTCATGACAATCGTCGCTGCGGACGACGTCAAACGTGCCAAGCCAGCACCCGACTGCTACACTCGCGCCGTGGAACTCCTCGGCATCGGTCTCGGACAGCCGAGTGTGCCAGGATCCTTTGTCGCCATCGAGGATTCAAGCTGGGGGATCGAAGCTGCTAACGCTGCAGGTATTCCGTGTCTCGCTGTGGCTCACACTTACCCCGCAGAGGCTCTAACTGAGGCAGCACGCGTCGTGTCGGAACTAGGGGAAGTGGATTACTCACTGCTCAAGGAACTCTGCTAATGCCCTATCCGGACCAGAAACAGGGTGGATTCCGACGCACGCACCAACCTGGATACGCGATGTATTCGACGGATCCGCGTCCCCTGTGCGATAAAAGTGCTGAGGATTGTTAGTGCTCTCCTCTGAGTTCATCCACAAATTCACGCAGGTCGCGAAGGGACCAGACCTGGACCTCGCACCCGCGGCACTGTTGATCGCTAGGCTCGAGTATCCGCGTCTGGACGCCTCGCACTATCTCCAACAACTTGATCAAATGGGCTTGGCCGTCACCCAGCGCCTCAAAGCGCTAAGCTCGAATTCCGATGTGATGCAACAGATCAAGACACTCAACAATTATCTATTTGAAGAAAAAGGCTTCTCCGGCAATCAAGAAGACTACGATAATCCACGCAACAGTTATCTAAACGAAGTGCTGGAGCGGCGAACCGGTATCCCGATCACTCTTGCGCTCGTCTATATTGAAGTATCACGCCGCGCGGGGGTTCGTGTTGACGGCGTCAACTTCCCTGGTCGCTTCCTGCTTCGCCTTCCGCAACACCCGGATGGCAATTCACAGGACCACGATGACTTCATCGTCGATCCATTCGACGGGGGCGCTATCCTCTCTGAAACTGCCTGCCGCAAGCTCCTGCGTGAGCATGTCGGCGAGGGCGAGGGCACGACCTTCCACCAGCGTCTCCTTATGCCCGCTAGCAAACAACAAGTCCTGGTGCGCATGCTAGTCAATCTAAAGCGCATCTATATCAGGATGCGTTCGTTCCCGCAGGCCCATGCCATCACCGAGCTACTCCTTGCGCTCACTCCATCGGCGATGACAGAACTCCGCGATCGTGGCTTGCTCGCCTACCACCTGAACGACTTTTCGGCCGCGCTGCGGGATTTGGAATCCTACCTGCGTTTTACATCACGAGGGAAACCGGGCGACGCAAAAGACAACGCGGAACATGCTGAGATCTTGGAACATGTGAAGACGTTGCGGTGGCAAGTGGCGAGCTTAAATTAACTCGGAGATCAGACTGCGTCCGTAGTGCGACTCGTTGATATAAGTCTTACCAGTCGTGACAGAACTGTGTCCATGTCACCCTCGGCATCGAAAAAGAGCTCAAGACGTTCCCGCTCCTAATCAGGCGCGCAGACCATCGGTGCCAGCACTACCGTCATGAGCAATAACATTACCGACCGCTGCATGATTCTCCACCCTCCCCACTAGTTATAAGCTTAAGATGACAGCGGATCAACACATCAAATCGTCTTGCCGATCTCCTCGTACAGTGCACACGAAGCGATGATGCCGTTGTGGAAGTTACTCAGGTCGAGCTTTTCATTCGGCGCGTGCGCATTCTCGTCTGGGAGTCCGATGCCAAACAATACAGAAGGCAATCCCAGCACCTCCTGAAACGTTGATACTACTGGGATCGATCCGCCCTCACGATTGAACACGGGACGCCGGCCAAAGCCTTGCTCGATTGCCCGACTGGCTGCCTGCACGAACGGGTGGTCGAATTCCGTCATCCACGGCTTACCCTTGTGCATCCGTGTGAGTGTTAGCTTGACCGTCTTCGGAGTTACCTTCGTCGCATAATCTTCAAAGAGATCTGCGATTGTATCGGGATCCTGATCGGGTACAAGACGCATGCTGATTTTGGCCATTGCAACGGCTGGAATAACCGTTTTTGCACCGTCGCCCGTGAACCCGGACAGCAGACCGTTCACCTCGAACGTTGGTCGACCCCAGACCCGCTCGAGCGTAGTGAATCCGCGCTCCCCAAAAAGTTTGGGCGCCCCGAGCTCGGTTCGATAGCGACGCTCGTTAAAAGGCAGTTTGGCGAACTCCGCGCGCTCCGCGTCGCGAAGTGGTCGCACGTCGTTGTAGAAGCCGGGAATCTTGACACGACCGCTCCGATCCTTCATCTGACCAAGAACCTGAGAGAGTACGAAGGCCGGGTTCGCCACCGCGCCGCCGAAAGAACCGGAGTGCAGGTCGGTTGTCGTCCCGCGAAAGTCAATCTGAAAGTATGTCAGTCCGCGCAACCCGTAGCAGATCGACGGAACACCACGATCGAACATCGGTGAATCAGAGATGACCACGACACTGGCTTCGAGATCACCCTTATGGTCTCGAATGAAGCCATCAAGGTGTTTACTTCCAACTTCCTCCTCACCTTCGAGAATGACCTTGATATTCGTAGGCAGCCGCCCGTTTTTTGCCAAACAGGCCTCGATCGCTTTGAAATGCATAAAGATCTGACCTTTGTCATCGGCTGCCCCACGAGCGTAAATTTCTCCCTCTCTGACCGTCGCCTCAAACGGCGGAGACTCCCACTCATCGAGCGGGTCCACCGGTTGCACGTCATAGTGCCCGTAGAAGAGGATGGTGGGCGCACCCGTCGCGTGGAGCCAGTCGCCATAAACGACCGGATTACCCGGGGTGTCAATCAGGCGGACATTCTCAAGACCGACACGCTGCAGCTCGTCAGCTGTCCATACAGCGCACTCCTTCACATCGTCCACATGATCTGGCAGAGCACTGATACTCGGAATGGCTAGGTATTTCTTGAGCTCATCGACGTAACGGTCACGATTCATGTTGATGAAATCGATGATATTGTTCATAAGAAATCAAGTTCCAAAAGCAATTTAGCGCTTGGGATGGGGCTCTTCGATCGGCAAGTCTTCTCGATCACCCCATTCTTTCCACGAGCCGATATAGTTCCGTACCCTCGGATAACCCAAGAGCCGTAAGGCCAGATAACTATGGGCGGCGCGATAACCACCCTGACAATACGTGATGATCTCCTTGTCAGGGGTAACACCAGCACCCTCGTAGATCTCCCTTAGCTCCGCGGCGGTCTTAAACGCACCGTCCTCGCCGAGGTTGCGGGTCCATTCGATGTGGACCGCACCCGGAATGGCACCACCCCGCTTCGCCCGTACTGTGTTCCCGTAGTACTCACCGTCACTCCGCGTGTCTAACATCACGGTATCCGCAGTGCCAAGCGTGGCGTGTACGTCTCGCCACGTCGCGATACGACCGTTCAACCGCCCAACGGCCCAGGTTCCACGTTCGGGAGCCTGGGCCTCCCTCGTCACAATAAAGCGTTCGCGCTGCCAGGCATGGAACCCGCCGTCCAGAACCCGCGCATCAGGGTGATCGAAAAACTCAAGGAACCAGAAGGCACGCGCGGCACGAATCCCTGAGTGCTCGTCGTAGACCACCACTGTTCGTTCATCGGTCGCGCCCCGTGATGTCAAGAGGTGCGCGATCATCCAAAGGAACGCGTCGAGTGCCGCGGGATCCGTGTCGATGACACTGAGACCGAATAAATCAAGATGAGCCGCCCCAGGGATATGTCCCGCCGCGAACATTTCGGTCGGACGGAGATCAATAAGGACCATCGGTCGGGGTGGCTCCCCAGTGAGACCGAGCCGCTCGGCAAGAACAGTCGGTAAAATTACGAGCTCCGGGTGCCCGTAACCCTTCGCATTGTCCACCATAACGTCATTTTCCCACAGGACAACCGGTGGCAAAAGTGTCCTGCAGCCCGTTCCACTTGACTGGCGATGCCTGTCTCAAAAAAATGGTTCTTGCCATCGGTATCGATCTTCACCATCTCCGCACATCAATAGGTCTAGGCCACAAGCAACAAAACAGAGCCCTGCGGGGAGGGATGAAGAAGTTGCTATGCCACTCGCCTACGATAGCGGTCGGTTCTTCAGTGTCTGGGAAAGATTCGCTCCATGAGCCACCGACCAACGCCATACTTTATATCTGTACTGCTAGCCATGTTCGCAATTACGACCAAGTTTACTAAGTGAGCGCGACGTAACGCAGCAACAACAGTACAGCGAACAGATAGACCAACCAGTGAACCTCACGCCACCGCCCGGCCGCAACCTTCAGTAGCACGAACGCCATGAAACCAAAAGCAATACCATCGGTAATACTGACGGTAAGGGGCATGATGATAATGGTCAGGAAGGCCGGCACTGCCTCGGTGGGATCGTCCCACGGAATGAGCCGTACACCCTTCATCATCAGTGTGCCAACGACGATGAGAGCCGGCGCGATGACCGGGTAGAGTGTGAGACCGTCGTCCACCTGATAACCACCGCCGACCATCCCCACGAGCGGTGAAAAAAAGAGCGCCGCGAGGAAAAGTACCGACGTGACAACGTTGGCCAGACCCGTTCGCCCACCTGCCGAAACCCCAGTCGTACTCTCAATGTAGGCAGTTACCGTCGATGTGCCGAGCCCAGCCCCAACGACAGTGCCGACCGCGTCGGCCATCAGCGCACCGCGGGCTCGAGGCAAGCTTCCATTCCGCATCAGTCCGGCCTGCTCGGCCACACCAACGAGCGTGCCGACCGAGTCGAAAAGCGCCAAAAAGAAAAATATAAAGATGACCGCTGTCATCTCTGATCGGAATGCCCCGGCGATGTCGAGCTCAAGAAAGGTCGGTGCGATCGACGGCGGCGCGCTCGTGAACCCGTCGAACTGTGTCAGCCCGACGGCCCACGCTACCGATACCGAGGCGAGGATACCAAGAAGCAATGCACCCTTGAAGCCGCGAACCAGCAAGACCGACGCAACGACAAAGCCGATGACGGCGACACCAACGGGAGCGCTCCTCAGATCACCGAGAGTCATCAGAGTTCCGGGCGAATCGACAATGACGCCCGCCCATTGCAAGCCGATCCTCGCGATTAGCAACCCGATACCGACGGCGATGGCACGCTTTAATGAGCTGGGAATGGCAGTGATCAATCGCTCACGCAAGCCGATCCCCGCTGTGAGGACAAACAACATGCCGGCAACCGCCACACCACCTAACGCTACTTGCCACGGAATCTGCATAGTGAGCACAACCGTGTAGGCGAAGTAGAAGTTGTGCCCCATCCCAGGTGCGACGGCAATCGGGTAGTTCGCGAAAGCGGCCATCATCAATGTCGCGAGCGCACTTGCGACGCAGGTCGCCACGAATACGGCACCGAAGTCCATCCCGGCTGCACTCAGCACCGCCGGCTGCACAAAAATGATGTAGGCAAGCGTGAGAAACGTCGTGACACCGGCCAGCACCTCAGTCCGGACTGACGTCCCCTGGTCGGACAGCCCAAACAGCGTGTCTAGCCTTGTCATATCAATGCCCATTCAGAGTCAGTGTTCTCCCTCACGCGCCCCTCGTCGCGCAGTTTAATCAAATGGGCAAGTACACTCTCAGATGCCGCGGGCACGAGTCCGGCCGAGAGGCTTAGGTACACACGGCCTACGATCGCCTCTACCGTCAGACACCCGTCGGCAAGAGCGGCTACAATCTGATCCTCGCGCCGGCGCCGGTGGTCAAGGTACTCCGTGATCAGCTCGGCAGGGTCATCAATTTCTGGTCCGTGGCCAGGTAGGAGCTTAGTCGGCGCGAGCTCGACTGTTCGTCGCAAAGAGCTGAGATACTCTGACAAGTTGCCACCGTGGCTACTTGGGATAACCACGGTGTTCCCCTTGATCACGAGATCGCCACAAAAAAGGATGCGGCTCTCTTCTTCAAAGAAGCACAAATGGTCAGGCGCGTGCCCTGGCGTGTGCACGGCACGCAACTGTGTGTCTCCGGCAGCCACGACGTCACCATCACGAAGCGACAACCAGTCGACCGGAAAATGCTGGTCGCGCTCTGGCCACGACATCTTCGCGAACGGTGTTCCCGGCCAACGTTGGCCGATTGCTTCGGCTCCCGAAGCGTGGTCAGGGTGCCCATGCGTGACTAACACGCGTGCCAGTCGTGATGTCTGTCTCTTGAGCGCCTGGGTGAGCGCCTCAAGGTGCCGCGTCTTGCCAGTTGCGGTGTCGATCAAGACCGGTTCTCGTCCACCGATCAGGTAGGTATTGTTGCCGGTACCGGTATATGGGCCAGGATTAAAACCCGGAATCAACGTGATGCGATTAATGAGCTCTGGTGTCACGGAGTGAGGGATGACAGCACTGAGTTGACGATCTACCGATCGCAAAGCAATTATACTGCGTGACTTTCACTTCATATAGCACCGACGAGTTCACTGCCGAAGAACGCGCTGCGCTCGCACCCTACTTTTCTAACCTTGACCGTTCTGTGTTCGTGCTGACCAACCTGCCTGAAGTGGTTAAAGGGGCACTGTTCGCACGCTACTCACGTTCGAAGAAATCAGTCCGTCGGCTCTTTCTCGACGAGTTTCTCGACAGTGTGCCGAAACACGGCGTGGCCGATTCTAACGTCGGTAAAGAACGAGCCGACCGTCTTTACGCACGTGTGTTCAGTGGGTACGGAGACGATTCAGTCGCGCAACTCGGTGGAGCCCACATCGCGTGCGAGGGCGTTTCGAACGTGCTTACTAAGATCCTTGAACGTGGCCGCCTGATGGCGTACCTCGAGCAATCCACACGCTACGTGCCGTACACGGATCGACCGGGTGGTCGGTGGAAGTACGTCGTGCCTGGGGAACTCGCTGACGACTCCATCCGGACCGACTTCGTAGCGACGCTCGACCGCGCGTTCGAGACCTATGCCAACTGGTTTGATCCGATGCAAGCGTACTACCGAGAGCGCTATCCGAAATCGGATACAGACTCCAACGCAGTTTACCGAGCAGCTATCCGAGCGAAGGCGCTCGACACATTGCGAGGCCTGCTCCCCTCTGCAACGCGTTCGAACGTCGGGATTTTCGGATCCGGACAGGCGTACGAAGCACTTCTACTCAACATGCGCGCCCACTCGTTGCATGAAGTAAACGACACAGCGGCGCTCATGCTGACGGAGTTGAGGACCGTCATCCCAGCCTTCCTCTCAAGGGTCGATCGTGAGGATCGCGGCGTGCGCTGGAGTACGTACCTAGCCCAGCGACGGGCTGAGACCGAAACAGTCTCGGCAACGATCCTCAGAGATATCGAGCCCGATTCGACACCAGAAGTCGTGCTAACCGACTTCGATCCAGACGGCGAGATTAAAGTCGTCGCGGCGGCACTTTACGCCAGTTCCAAACTGGGTGAGGAACAGCTTCGTGCGATGGTTCGAAAGATGTCGACGGAGGAACGCGTTCGGGTTCTACGTGCCTACGTCGGCGATCGGGCCAACCGGCGTCATCGGCCAGGCCGTGCGTTTGAACGGACTACCTATTGCTTCGACGTGCTCTCTGACTACGGTGCGTTCCGGGATCTGCAGCGGCACCGGATGCTGTCGATTGACTGGCAGGATTTAACGACTAACCACGGATGCTCGCAGCCGGCGGCTATTGAGCACGCGGGTGCCAAGGATGACTGGCAGCGTGTCATGGACGACTCAGCCATGCTTCACGCACGGCTCGGCCAGCGGCATTCGCGTCTTGTAGCACAGTACGCTGTGGCGATGGCCTACCGCATCCGCTACTACATGCAAATGAACGCCCGAGAGGCGATGCACGTGATCGAACTTCGCACCACACCTCAGGGACACCCCACCTACCGGCGGATCTGTCAGAAGATGCACGACCTGATCGCACGCCAAGCAGGACATACGGCAATTGCAGAAGCGATGAACTTCACCGATCACACCGAGGTAGAGCTGGAACGGCTTGAAGCCGAGCGTGGAAACGAGCGCAAGCGTACCGACGTCGGTTCGTCCTAGTGCTAATGCCGCTTAGCTAGCTGGTCCTATCACCAAATCAACCCTCTCGTTTTCGGACAGACAATCGTTGCCGACAGGAACCGACCTTGCACAGTGAACTAGAAGGATGGGCAACGCAACACGCTTACGAGAACACTCGCATCAGCGGTTGTGGGTAAACTCAAATCAACGGGCCGACTCACCACGCCATGCTGATCTCCTCGTTAGCGCCCTCTCTAGACTTCACCGGATTTCTCCCAGTAGCGCGCGTACTCATCGAGGAAGGTCAGGCTATCGAATGACTCCATGCGATCGAGAAAGAGGACACCGTCAAGGTGATCGGTCTCATGCTGAATGACGCGCGCCGGAAGGCCAGATGCCGTCATCTGTAACGGATTACCGTGCCGATCGAGTGCGCGAACGCGAATTTCCGCAAGGCGCGTTACCTTGCCCCGCAGATCGGGAATGCTCAGACAACCTTCCCAGTCTTCGTCGACTGTTGATCCGACCGGTTCGATCTCCGGATTGATCATGACGACCGGCGGTAGGCTTGCATCAGGCTCATCGACACCGGCAACGAACAGACGTAGACTCTCGTGCACTTGCGGCCCGGCCAGACCGATGCCATGGTATTCCCGCATCGTTTCGAACAAGTCGTCGATGAGGCGTTGGATCGAAGGTGACGTGATCTCCGCCGGGTCAAGCGGTGGCGTGCGTGTCCGGAGCACGGGATGCCCCATCCGCGCCACCTTTAAGATGGACATGATTTCAGATTATACGTTAGCGTGAGTACCGAACCGCGTGACCACTCTAGACCAGCACGGTAGGACGTATCGATTTTGCCCGGCCTGTGGCGGGGAACTGGCAACAACGTTCGTCAAACAGGGCGAACCCAAGCGGCCCGTGTGCCGCACATGCGGATACGTAGTCTATCTCGATCCGAAGGTGGCCGTCGGAACGATCGTACGAAATGAGTCCGACAGTATCGCCCTCGTCCGCCGCGCCATCGAACCTGGCTACGGAAAGTGGGTCTTTCCCGGTGGGTACGTCGACCGCGGCGAAGAGCCAACGGTGGCGGCCATCCGCGAGGCCCGCGAAGAAGCGAGCCTAGAGATCCGTATCGACGGACTGATCAACCTCTATGCCTATCCGGGAAGCGTGCCGATCATCATTGTCTACGCTGCCACGAGCGTCGGAGGCAACCTTCGAGCTGCTGACGAATCGCTCGACGCGGCGTGGTTCAAAGTCTCGGATCTTCCGTGGAACGAGCTCGCCTTCCGTAGCACTAGTGACGCGTTGCATGATCACCTGAACGGCATCCTACACCCACACGCCGTCTGACACGGACGGTGCCGATGCCCCCCGGTCACTCGCCGAACTAAAGTCGACGCACATACTGAGATCCCAGGCAATTCAAAATCTGATCGGTACACTGGATATTTCAGAGCGCAGGAAGGCAAACGCGAGCGATGTGACCAAGCGTCCGCCCTGGATTCAGATCTGTCCAGTCCTGTCTGGCACGCTGATATTGAGCCCAATCGGTTGCGCTACTGTCTCAAGCTTGTCGTTTCAGACCGTGGAGTCGCGCGGACGAAATCACTCTGATCGGAACGATAAACCTCATCAATACGAGACAGCAATATCAACTAACCTAGGAGCTGCTGATTCATCAATGGAGTCAAGGTATTGTTTCGGAGTTAGTGTCCCGTGCTGTGGGGAAAAAGAAGTCTTCGCGTTCCGCCGCAGCGACAGCCAATTCCACCATTTCGGTAATCGGCAGGTGGCTCTCCGCGCGCTCCACGTCTTCGCGCTTCGCCTTCGTTGCCGGGTGCTTTGGTGTGAAAAGCGTGCAGCAGTCCTGGTCAGGAATAATCGAGATGGGATAAGTCCCGAGCCCTCGGGCCTCAGTGGTGATCTCCTCCTTGTCGGAACCGACGAGTGGTCGTAGTACCGGCAGTGTTACGACGTCGTTGATCACCGCAATGTTCTCCAGGGTTTGCGATGCCACCTGGCCAACAGATTCACCAGTCACTAGAGCTCTCGCGTCACACATTTTGGCTAGACGTTGGGCAATACGCATCATGAACCTCCGATAGAGCACAACGCGTAACGGAGGTGGTACAGACAACACGATCTGCTGCTGTAGCTTGCCGAACGTCACCATGTACAGACGTGACGTAAGCTGGCGCTCGGTAAGAAGCTGCACGATCTCCCGAACCTTCTCTTGAGACGCGTGCGACAAAATCGGGTAGGCGTGGAAATGAACGAAACGTACGCGGCACCCACGTTTCATCATTCGACAAGCGGCCACGGGTGAATCGATGCCCCCCGAGAGCAAACACAGCACGCGCCCACTCGTGCCGGTGGGTAAACCGCCTG
>Ga0310345_10000188_pt1 | contig 116931 bp, 105 predicted proteins | sample HC15DNA20500_MG_FD_204667 | JGI IMG/M metagenome (GOLD analysis project Ga0310345, IMG submission 204667) | Marine microbial communities from station ALOHA, North Pacific Subtropical Gyre - HC15-DNA-20-500_MG | ecosystem: Environmental > Aquatic > Marine > Oceanic | place: Pacific Ocean... | reverse complement strand
AAGATCGAGAACGGCCCCCCGAGCCAGGGGAGCCGGGCACCCGCCGGCGAGCATCCATCCCGCCGCCACCCAACCCCTTGGCGGCTTGGCGCCTTGGCGAGAGCAAGAGAAGCCACCGAAGCGCACCCGTCCACCCGGCCGAGCGCTGGGCGACCAGGGACGCGGCGGCCAGCCCCCAGCCCGCCGCCCGTCCTCTGCGACTCTGCGCCTCTGCGAGAGACAACCTGCAGACCGGCACCCGCCGGCCGGCCGCCATCCCGCCGCCAACCCAGCCCCTTCGCGTCTTTGCGTCTTTTCGTGAAATAAATTGTCACTCGAATGCCCGCCGGCGAGCATCCATCCCGCCGCCACCCAGCCCCTTGGCGGCTTGGCGCCTTTGCGAGAGCACCAGAAGCCGCCGAAGCCTAACGAGCAGGGGCAGGGGAGAGGTCGGCGGCGACCTCGCGGACCTCGCGGCGGGCGTAGAGGCCGGCGATCGCGCCGCTGATCAGGTTCGCGGCGGCGATGCCGAGGAAGAGGCCGGTGAGGTCGTAGAGCTCCGAGCCGAGCCACGCGAGGGGGATGGCGAGGAGCACGAGGCGGATGGCGGCGAGCACGGTCGCCTTGAGGGGCTGATCGAGCGCGTTGAACACCGACGCCACCAGGAGCGCGACGCCGAAGGCGGCGTAGCTGATGGGGACGGTGCGAAGGAAGAGCGTCGTCTGGGCGACGACCTCGGGGTCGTCGTTGAAGACTCGCGCGATCGGGTCGGCCACCGCCGCCAGCAGCAGCGCCGCGCCGAGGCCCCAGAAGAGCGACAGCTTGATCACGAAGCGCAGGGTCTCGCGGATGCGCTCTCCCTTGCCCGCGCCGAGGTTCTGACCGACGAACGGGGTGATGGCGGCGGTCATCGCGAAGACGCCGATCATCGAGAGCCCCTCGACCCGGGTGCCGACGCCGAAGGCCGCGACCGCGTGGGGGCCGTAGTCCGAGACGAGCCGGGTCACCGCGCCGGCGGCGAGCGGGGTCAGCAGGTTGGTGCCCGCGGCCGGCACGCCGATGCGGAGGATCGCCCTCCACGACGCGAGCGTGTCCTCGAGCTTCGGCAGCTCGAACGACAGCATGTGCTCGCGCTTGCCCAGCACGTAGAACGCCACCGCCATCGCGATGGTGTAGGAGCCCACGGTCGCGAACGCGGCGCCGCGGAGGCCCATCGCCGGGATCGGGCCCCAGCCGAAGATGAGCAGCGGGTCGAGCAGCGCGTTGGTCAGGCCCGCCGCGACCATCACGAAGCTCGGCGTCTTGGTGTCGCCGCTCGCCCGGATCGCGCCGTTGCCGACCATCGGGATCACGAGCAGGCCGACGCCCGCGTACCAGGGGACCATGTACTCGCGGATCAGCGGGAGCGTCTCCGCGTCGGCGCCGAGCAGCGTGAAGAGCGGATCGAGGGTCGCGATGCCGATGGCCGAGACCGTCACCACGAGCGACACCGCCAGGATCAGCGAGTCGGTGGTCAGGCGCTTGACCCGGCCCTCCTCGCCCTTGCCGATCGCGCGCGCGATCACCGCGGTCGAGCCGATGCCGATCCCGATGGTGAGGTTGGTGACCACCATCGCGACCGGGAAGGTGAAGCCCATCGCCGCGAGCTCGTGCGGGCCGAGCTGGCCGACCCAGAACGTGTCGACGATGTTGAAGAACAGGATCGCCGCGATGCCGACCATCATCGGCAGCGTCAGGCGGATCAACGTGGGCCCGACCGGCCCCTCGAGCAGACGCCGCTGCCGGTCGGGATCCTTCTTCACGGCGCCGTTCTAGGGCGTCGGCGCGCCTCCGACAACGGGGGAGATCCGGCTACATCGCGTCGAGCGCGGACGCGGCGAAGGACACGACCGCCCACTGCTCGGACAGACCCGCTTCGCCGAGGTCGGCGTGGCCGATCAGCGGGGTGCGCAGAGCGGTGGCGGACGGCAGCTCCCGGGCGATCCACTCGGCCTCGCTGGGGGCGACGAGGGGATCCCCCTCGCCGTGCAGCACGAAGACCGGGACGCGCACCCGGGCGAGGCGGCCGGCGGGCGACACCGCGGCCAGCTCGGCGGCGTGGCGCTCGGTCAGCCGGGCCAGCGCCTCGCGATCGGGCGCTCGCCCCTGGCGCAGCGCCTCGACGCGGGCGCGGGCCTCGGGGTGCAGCGCGTCGAGCTGGGGCGCGGTCCCCCGGAGCACGTCGCCGAGCGCGGCGCGTGCGCCCTCGGCGTCGTGCGCGAAGTAGTCCTCGGCGTAGGCGTGGGCGAGCACCTGCGCCCCGTAGCGCTCGGCGCCTTCCGTCACCCGGGCGCCGTCCGGCCCGGCGATGGGCTCTCCGCGCCACCAGGCGGCGAGGCGCGCGGCGTCGTGGTGGGCGCCGATCGTCCAGACGGCGCCGATCGCCGGCTCGTCCGCGGCGGCGACGAGCGCGAGGCCGCCGCCGAAGCTGATGCCGACCACGCCGACCGTCGGCCGCCCCAGCGCGCGCGCCGCGGCCGCGATCTGATCGGCAGCCCCGGGGTCGAAGCGGAGCGCGCGCAGCGCGGGGATCTCGGGGGTGCTCACCACGAAGCCGGCTTCGGCGAGGAGCGAGGCGAAGCGGACGAGGCGGGGCTCGTCGACGCCGCCCGGGTGCGCGCCGTGCACCAGCAAGAGAGGTGGCCCCTCGCCGCGATAGGTGCGGGATCGGAGCCCGGCGAGGGGGTGCTCCTCCACCCGCACGTCCACCGGGCGCGCGTCCCCGAACCCCGTGAGCAGACGGGCGGCCCGGAAGTACCGAGCTCCGGGTCCCCAGGCGAGGGCGAGCCCCACCAGCGGGATCGCGATCATCGTCGCCGCGCGCCGCCGCTTCACGCCCCCAGCTTCACACTTCTTCATCGCCTCGCACGTCATGCCTTCACGCCGCGTTCACAGGTTCGATCGGGCAAGGAGGTCACATGTTCGGATTCATCATCGGTTTTCTGAGCCTCGCCGGGCTCATCATGGTGCTCAAGGGCGGGCGCCGTGGCTGCGGCGGGCGCGGCTGGCACGGCGGCGGCTGGCGCGGGCGACGCGGACGCTGGGGGCACCACGATCACGACCGCGAGCGCGGGCGTCACGGCTGGGGACGGCGCGGCATGCTGCGCATGCTCTTCGAGCGCCTCGACACCACGCCGGGTCAGGAGAAGGAGATCGCCGCGGCGGTCGACGAATTCGTCGCCAAGGCGCGCGAGCTGCGGGGCGAGTCCCGCTCGAGCCGCGACGACGTCGCGCGCCTGCTCCGCACCGAGACCCTCGACGAGAACATCCTGGGCGACCTCTTCGGGCGCCACGACGAGAAGCTGCGCGACCTGCAGAAGGCGTTCGCGGACGCGCTCGGCCGCGTCCACCAGGCGCTCGACCCCGAGCAGCGCGACCAGCTCGCGCAGCTCCTCGAGACGGGCCGTGGCCCCGGCTTCGGCGGCCCCTACCGCGGTTGGGTTTGAAGGAAAGAGAGATTGATCATGAAGCGCAGACTCCTCATCGGCCTGTTCACCTTCGGCACCCTCTTCGGGTTCGGCTCCGGCTTCTTCTCGATGGCGCGTTGGCACCATCACCACCACCAGCGCCGCGCCGCCTTCGAGCGACACGTGGCCGACGTGTGCACCGACGCCGCGTACCGCGTCCGTGATCGCCGGCCCCGCGACGCGCCCCCGCCCCGCTGGGACGACCGGGACGATCGCCGCCGAGGCCACTGGTCCGAGGGTCGACGTCACCACGATCGGCGCTACGACGATCGCGGCTACGACGACCGCGACTGGCGCTGAAACCCCCGAGCCCCCGCCTCGTGCTCCCCCGAGGCGGGGGCGACGCTTCTCCGATAGGATCACCGCGATGGCCATCCGGGCACTCTTGATCGACGACGACGCGCGGCTCGCGGAGCTGCTCGAGGGCTACTTCTCGGACCACGAGATCGCGCTCGAGGCCGCCCAGAGCGGGGCCGCGGGCATCGACGCCCTCGGCCGGGGCACCTTCGACGTGGTGCTGCTCGACGTGATGATGCCCGGCATGGACGGCCTCGAGGTGCTCCGGCGGCTGCGGGGCAAGAGCGCGATCCCGGTGATCATGCTCACCGCGCGGGGCGACGAGGCGGACCGGGTGGTCGGCCTAGAGCTCGGCGCGGACGACTACGTGCCGAAGCCGTTCAGCCCCCGGGAGCTGCTCGCGCGCATCCGGGCGGTCCTGCGCCGGGCGCAGCCGGAGGCCACGAGCGAGCGGATCGCGATCAGCGGCGTGGAGGTCGACGTCGGCGCGCGCAGCGTCCGCCTCGAGGGCGAGGACGTGGAGCTGACCGGGCTCGAGCTCGACATCCTGGTGGCCCTCATGCGCCGCGCCGGTCGCGTGGTGCCGCGTGACGCGCTCCTGAGCGAGGCGGGCCGCGACGACGTGGTCGTCGGAGAGCGCACGGTCGACGTGCACATCTCTCATCTCCGCAAGAAGCTCGGCGACGACCCCCGCGCGCCGGCGCGCATCCGCACCGTGCGCGGCGTGGGCTACGTCTTCGTGCGCGACGCATGACCGGCCATCGACAGTGCCGCCACGCGCAGCATCGGGGGCGCTGGCACGCCAAGAAGAGCCGGTGGCGCCGCAGCGGTCGCCTGCAGCGGCGGCTCTTCATGTGGTTCGGGGCGACCATCGTCTTCACCGCGATCGTGGTCGGGCTGATGTTCCGCCTGCTGTCGCCGACCGAGCGCTTCCAGCGTGACGCGGAGGGCTTCCAGCGCTTCGTGAGCGCCCGCTTCGAGCAGGTCTGGCGGCACCCGCCGGCCCGCGACGCGCTCGTGCGCGACCTGAACCGGGATCTCCGCCTCGACGCCACGCTCTACGACGCGGGCGGCCACGTGCTCGTGCGGCACGGGGCGCGCTGTGACGAGGCCTGGGGCCGGATCCCGCTCGTGCGCCGCGACGGCCATCGGCTGGGCACCCTCGAGGTCTGCGGCGAGCCCTATCGCTGGGGCGGGTGGCGCTTCCCGGTGGCGCTGCTCGTGGGCGTGCTGATCCTCTGGGCGGCGGCCGGCATCCTCGCGCGCCGCCTCACCCGCCCGCTCCGGCGCCTCGAGGGGCTGGCCCGACGCATCGGCGAGGGCGACCTCAGCGCCCGCTCCGAGCTCGACCCGCAGCGACACGGCGAGCTCGGCACGCTGGGCGTGACGATGGACGAGATGGCGGAGCGGATCGAGAAGCAGCTCGCCGATCAGCGGGAGCTGCTCGCCGCGGTCAGCCACGAGCTCCGGACGCCGCTGGGGCACCTCCGGGTGCTGCTCGAGATGGCCCGGGGCAAGCCGAGCGAGAAGATGATCGACGACATCGAGGAGGAGGTCCTCGAGGTCGACGCGCTGGTAGGGCAGCTGCTGGCGAGCTCGCGGGTGGACTTCGGCAGCCTGCAGGTCAAGAGCGTCGACGCGGTGGAGCTGGCCTCGCGGGCCCTCGAGCGCGCCGAGCTCCCGCCGGACGATCTCGCGGTCGAGGGCGATCCCGCGCTGATGGAGGCCGACCCCACGCTGCTCGCCCGCGCGCTCGCCAACCTGCTGCAGAACGCCAAGCAGCACGGCGGCGGGGTCGAGGCGCTGACCATCCGCTTCCGGCCGACCGACGTGGTCTTCGAGGTGTCCGACCGCGGGCCCGGCTTCTCGGAGGCCGAGCGCGAGCGCGTCTTCGAGGCCTTCTACCGGGGCGAGCACCGGGCCGGCGCGAGCCTCGGCCTGGGCCTCTCGCTGGTGCGCCGGATCGCCGAGGCCCACGGCGGCCGCGCCTGGGTGGAGGACAACGCGCCGGGCGCGCGGGTGTGCTTCTCGCTCGACGCCGCCCCCGCGTCCGATCCCCGAGTTTGACCCGGGGTGGGGCGCCGGAAATGATGCGGCGCGATGGGCCTCCTCCGCGGCGCCGAGCGCGACCCGAACGCGCGTCTGATCGCGCTCGTGCTCGCGTCGGGGGTGCCGCTCGCCGCCTACCTCGCCACCGCCTCCGCCCACGACTACTGGCTGGACGCGGGCGAGTTCACCGCCCAGGCGATCTGGCTCGACGTCGCCCACCCGCCCGGGCACCCGCTCGCCGGCCTGGTCGGGCGGCTCTTCGCGCTCCTGCCGCTCGGCCCGATCCCGCTGCGGGTCGCGATCGGACAGGCCTGCTGCACCGCGCTCGCCGCCGGCTTCCTCTTCGCCGCGATCGACACGACGGTCCGGGTGATCGGGGTGTGCCGCGACCGGCTCGCCCTCCCGCTCGCGCTCGGCGCCACCTGGATGATCGCGCTCAGCCACGCGTGGTGGTTCCAGGCGGTGCGGCCCGAGGTCTACGGCCTACAGGCGCTGCTGATGGCGATCGTCATCGAGCGGATCGTGGCGCTCGAGGCGGCCTGGCCGACGCTCGACGTGCGCCCCCTCTACGTCGCCGCGCTCGCCCTCGGGCTCGGGCTCGCGAACCACCACCTCGTCGCCTTCCTCACCCTGCCCGCCGTCGCCTCGACCGCGGCGCGCGTCTACCGGGCGCGCGGCGGCAAGACGCTGCTGAAGGCCGGCCTCGCCACCCTGGTCGGGCTCTCGACCTACGTCTACCTGCCGGTCCGCGCGGCCACCGAGCCGCCCCTGAACCTCGGCGACCCGAGCTCCGCCTCGCGGCTGTTCTGGGTGGTGAGCGCGAAGGTCTACCAGCAGAACAAGCTCACCGAGGCGCCGCAGCCGCTCGACGAGCGCCTCCGGGACGTGCTCCGGGTGGTGGGCGAGAGCTTCGGCGGCGCGATCCACGATCCGCTGAACGTGGCGCTGTGGGCCTTCGGGGTGCTCGGCGTGGCGCTCATCGGCGCCTACGCGCTCCTCCGCACCGCGGGCGCGCGGCGCATCGCGTTCGTCTGGGTCGCCCTCGTGCTCTTCGTGCTCACCGGGCCCGCGTGGCTGATGTCGGTGAAGAACAACCCCGACGTGCTCGGCTACATGATGGTCGGGCTCGCGGCGCTCATCGCGCTCGGCACCGGGCTGCTCGCGACGGTGCTCGCCCGGGTCGGTCAGCGCCCCGACGGGACCCCGAAGCTGCCCGCGCTGCTCGTCGGCGTGCTCGCCGCGGGGCTCGGGCTCGCGCACCTCTCGCCGAGCGCGGGGCGCGCGTCGCTGACGAGCTTTCACGCCACCGACGACTTCGACGAGGAGCGCATCCGGCGCCTGCCCGACGACGCGGTGGTGGTGCTGCATCGGCCGCAGACCGTGTTCCGCCACTGGTCGGCGATGGCCGCCGAGCACGTGCGCCCCGACGTGACCGTCGTGCCGATGCCCTTCCTCGACTACCCCGGCGTGGTCGAGGCGCTGGCCGCGCGCGATCCGGACCTGGCGGAGCTGCTCCGGGGCTACCTGCTCGAGGGCGAGCTGCGTCAACCCGATCTGCAGTCCCTCGCCGCCCGCCGGCCGCTGCTGGTCGAGATGGACCTGCGGGTGCCGACCGATCTCTACGAGACGATGGTCCCGGCCGGCCTCTACTACGAGGTGGTGGACGCGGGCGCGACCGACACCGACGTCATCGAGGCGGCGGAGCCGCACGCAGCGGTCCTCGGCCGGCTCTACGCGCACCTGGGCGAGCACGGCGTGGAGGAGACCGAGACCCAGGGGCACCTGCTCTGGCTCCACTACATGGACGCGCTCTACTACGCGTCGGTCGGCGCGCGCGACCCGGCCCGGGACGCGGTCCGGCGGGCTCTGGCGCTCCGCCCGGAGAGCGCCGAGATCCGGGCGCTGGCGGCGGCGCTGGCGGATCCCGAAGCCGAGGGCCCGCTGAACGTCTCGCCCTTCGTGGTCGGCGCCCCCCGGCGAGGCGTATCCTCGGATCCATGACGCGTTGGCTCCTGGGCGCGGCGTTCCTCTGGATCGCCGCCGGCTGTGACTGCGCCGGCGATCCCGCTGGCGACCCCTGCGCCGTCGACGGCGACTGCGCCTCCGGCGAGCTGTGCGTGGACGGACGCTGCGAGACGCGCCCCGACGGCGGCTTCGACATGGACGGCGGCGGCGGAGGTGACGACGGCGGCGCGCGGCGCGACGCCGGGCCGCTCCCCGACGGGAGCTCGCTCGCCGACGCGGGCGCGGACGCGAGCTGCGGCGGCGAGAGCGTCGCCTTCGACTACCGCCCGCCGAACGTGCTGCTGATCTTCGACCGCTCGTGCTCGATGCGGCGCTTCCTCGACGGCTCCGACTTCGGCACCGGCCCCGAGGACCCGACCACCCGCTGGAACGTGGCGCGCGAGGCGGTGCTCGGGCTGATCGGCCGCTTCCCCACCCGCGTGTTCTGGGGCCTGATGGCGTTCCCCGATCCGCGCGAGGGCTGCGGCGATCCGGTCGACGCGGAGGTGGCGCCGGGGCCGGGCACGGCGAGCGCGATCGAGACCTCGCTCCGCTCCGACGCCATCCAGCCCTTCGGCCTCTGCGGGCCGGACAACTCGGACACCACGACCCAGCCGCGCCAGACGCCGACCGCCGACGCGATGACGAGCGCGCTCGGGCTGAGCGAGCTGACGGACCCGATGCGGGAGAGCTTCGCCATCGTCGTGACCGACGGCGGCGTCAGCTGCGGGGTGAGCGACGGCGAGCTGAGCACGCTGGCCGACATGATGCGCACGGCCGGCATCCCGACCGCGGTGATCGGCTTCGCCACCGGCAGCGCCGAGAGCTCCCTCGAGGCGATCGCCTCCGCCGGCGGCCTGCCCAACCCGGCCGGGCCCCCGAGCTACTACGTGGCCGAGAGCCGCACCGACCTCGACACCGTCTTCGACGAGATCGCGACCCGCGTGGTGAGCTGCGATCTCGCGCTCTCGAGCACGCCCCCCGATCCGTCGGCGCTCTTCGTGAACGTCAACGACATGCCGCTCGCCGAGGACGCGGCCGACGGGTGGAGCTACGACGCGGCCAGCAACACGCTCACGCTGAACGGCGCCTCCTGCGACCAGCTGCGCCGCGGCGACATCCGCCGCATCAGCGTGAGCTTCGGCTGCGCGCCGGTCGACTGCGAGCCGCGCCCCGAGGTATGCAACGGCCTCGACGAGGACTGCGACGACGTGGTGGACGAGGAGTGCCTGCTGTGAAGACGACCCGCTCGATCCTGATCTTGCTGTTGCTGATGGCCGGCTGCGACGGCGGCGACGCGACCGACGCCGGCTCCGAGCCGATCGACGCGCGGGTGGCCCGCGACGCGACGCCGACGCCCACCGACGCGCAGCCCACCGACGCGCAGGCCGGCGAGGACGCGCGCGTGACCGAGCCCGACGCCGGGACCGCGAGCGGGCACTACTTCCCCGCCGGCTCGTTCTTCCTGGAGGACGTGTCCGACGCGCCGGCCGCCGACTACTCGGACGACATGATCGCCGCGCTCCGCGCCGCCGGCGGCTGGGGCAACCGCGACCGCTTCCAGATCGACTTCTCCCTCGAGGTCCTGCAGGCCGACGCCTCCACCGAGAAGCGCGCCTTCGAGCGAACCAGCGCGTTCTACGACCCGGACTGCGACCACGTGCCGATGCCGGTGCCCGTGGGCGGCAACCTGGAGGGGGAGAGCGGCTACGCCTGCGAGCGCGACGGCGACTGCCACCTCATCGTCTTCTCGCCGCTCGAGCGGCGCCTCTACGAGATGTGGCGCGCCGACATCCGCGGCGACGTGTTCCAGGGCGGCTGCCTGGCGGTCTGGGACACGAGCCGGGTCTACCCGGAGACCGGCCGGGGCGAGCAGTGCACGAGCGCCGACGCCGCGGGCTTCCCGATCGCGCCGCTCCTCTTCACCGCCGACGAGGTCGCGGCCGGCGAGATCGCGCACGCCATCCGCTTCATCCTCCCGAACGATCGCGTGCGCGCCTCGCGCTACGTGCGCCCGGCCACCCACGGCACCCGGACCCGCGGCGGCCCCGACACCCCGCCCTACGGCGTGCACTTCCGGCTGCGCGCGGACTTCCCGCTGGACTCGCTCCCGAACGACGGCGCGCGCACGGTGGCCCGGGCGCTGCAGCGCTACGGCATGTACCACGCCGACGGCGGCAACATCGCGCTGACCGCGCAGTCCGACCGCCACACCACCGCGTCCTGGGACGGCCTGCTCGGCCCCCACGACCTGCGCATGCTCCAGGTGGAGGACTTCGAGGTGATCCATCACTCGGACCCGATCGAGGTCACCTTCGACTGCCGCCGCGAGCCCCTGACCGAGTGACCGTGGGAGCCGTGCTAGCGTGCCGGCCTCAGCTCGGAGGTGAGGCGTGGCGGAACCGGTGATCCATCTCGAAGACAAGGTCGCGATCGTGACCGGCGCGAGCCGGGGCATCGGCGCGGAGATCGCGCGCACGTTCGCGCGGGCCGGCGCCAAGGTGGTGCTCGCGAGCCGCAAGATCGAGGGCCTCGAGGCGGTGGCGAAGGAGATCACCGACGCCGGCGGCGAGGCCCACCCGATCGCCGCCCACATGGGCAAGGAGGAGGCGGTCCGGGGCCTCGTCGAGGACGCGATCGCCAGGTACGGCAAGGTCGACGTGCTCGTGAACAACGCGGCCACGAACCCCTACTTCGGCCCGATCATGAACATCGACTGGGGCGCGTGGGACAAGACCTTCGAGGTGAACGTGAAGGGCTACTTCATGGCCATTCGCGAGGTCACCCGGCACCTCCAGGAGCGCGACGGCCGCGGCGCCGTCGTCAACATCGCTTCCGTGGCTGGGTTCATGGCGATGCCCCTCCAGGCTTGCTACGGCATGACCAAGGCGGCGGTCGTCTCGATGACCAAGTCGCTGAGCATCGAGCTGGCGCCGCACGTGCGCATGAACGCGATCGCCCCCGGGCTGATCGAGACGAAGTTCGCGAGCGCGCTCACCCAGAACGACGAGATCCTGCAGTCGGTGCTCGACCGGACCAGCCTCAAGCGCGTCGGTCAGCCCCAGGACGTCGCGAGCGCGGCGCTCCTGCTCGCCAGCGACCAGGGCGCGTACTTCAACGGCACCCTGCTCACCGTCGACGGCGGCTGGTCGATCGGCTGACGCCGCCTACAGGAAGGTGCGCAGCGCCGGGGGCAGGTGCCCCACGCAGTTGAAGCGGAAGAGGCCGCGGGCGGTGAGCTCGGTGACCGACGCGTTCTGGACCGAGAACATGAGGTCCACGCCGTGGGTGTCGCCGAGGCCGAGCGCGCCCGCGACCGCGGCGCCGACCGGCCCGCCCGAGGTGATCGCGACCGCCCAGCCGTCACCCTCGGGGTGCAGGCCGGCCACGCACGCCTCGACCTTGCCGCGGAAGAGCCGATAGGCCTCGACCTCGGGGTGGTCGAGCTCGCCCTGGGTCCAGTGACGCATCACCCGCCGGAAGAGCGGGAGGAAGCTCTGGATGCCGCCCTTCAGGTCGCGCGCGTCGCGGGCGAGGGCGCCCAGCTCGTCCTCGCGATCGACGAGGTCGTCGAAGAGGAGGCGGGTCAACATCACGCCCTGGTGCTCGTCGAGCGCGTCGTCGACCTCGACCTCCAGCGGCTCGCCGAAGGTCTCCAGGAACGCCTCGGTCGTCTCGCGGTGCCGCCGCCGCGGGCCGCGCACGAGCCTCGAGATCACGCGCCCCTCGTTGCGCCAGGCGAGCCCGAGCGCGCGGGCCTGCTCGAAGCCCTTGTCCGAGAGCTGGTCGTAGTCGTCGCGGTGCGCCGACGCCTGCCCGTGCCGCACGAGCGCGACCCTCACGGCGCCGCCTCCGCGGCGGGCGCCTCGTCCTGGCTCGATCGCCACCAGGCGGCGCCCGCGATCATCAGCCCGGCGAGCACGCCGACCAGGACCGCCATCACCAGGGTCCGTCGCGACATCTTGGGCGGCGCGCCGATCGCCTCGAGATCCTCTTCTTCGCTCACGGCGCGCCTCCGCTCGGCAGCCGGCGCTGCGCGTTCTCCTCCACCTGGAGCAGCGTGCGGCGCACCTCGTCGGGCACGCTGCGCGCGAGCACGATGCGGTAGCCGTCGGGCTCGTGGGCCATCACCACCCGCACCTCGTCGCGCGGGTAGACGTAGGCCCAGTCGCCGGCGAGCTCGTAGCGGAGGTCGTCCTTGGCCGCGGCGAGCATGCCGAGCACGTAGCCGGCCATGCCCTCGCCGCCGGGCTGGTCGATGTCGGTGAAGCAGGCGCGCCAGGCCTCGCGATCCTGCAGCGAGAAGCCGCCGCCCTCGGCCATGCGCGCCTGCACGGTCTCCTGCGGCACGTCCCCGAGCCCGTAGGCGCCGAGCAGGGTCTCGACGGTGTGCTCGGGGGTCGAGAAGCGCGCGTCGGCGCGGGAGACGCCCTCGTCGCAGCCGACGAGCGAGAGGAGCGAGAGGAGCACGAGCCTGCGCACGCCGTGCTCTACCACGCCACTGCCGACCATGCCGCCGTCGACCATGCCGCCGTCGTCCACGCCGCGTTTCACCGCGCCGCGTCAGCGACCGAGGACCACGTTGCCATGCGGGAGGGCGACCGCGCCGCCGCTCCGGACCTCGCACACCGAGAAGAGCACCCGCGACGGCGCGCCGGTCTGGAAGGCGACCCGACGCCCCTCGATGTGAACGCCCGCGAGGTCGAGGCGGCTGTCGTGCAGCGACGCCCCGACGTCGCCGACGATCGCGCCGCCGGTCGCGCGCACGTTGGCGTCGCGCGCGTCGAGCGCCACCTCCGCGCGGCCCCCGATCTGCACGTTGTCGAGCCGCACGTCGGAGGAGCGGATGACCAGCGAGTCCAGCCGCGCGTCGTGGATGCGGACGCCCCGGCAGCCCTCGACGAGCACGTGACCGAGCCGACCGGTCAGCTCCACGTCCGCCTGCCCGCGGCAGGTGAAGGGGCGCGGCGAGGCGCCGGTCGAGCGCGACGCGGCCGGGGACGCCCCGGACAGGTGGCGCCGCACCTCGGCCACGAACGCTTCCGGCGCGTCGGCCATCGGCACGTGACCCGCGTCGTCCAGGACCACGAGGCGCGCGTGCCCGATGCGATCGTCGAGCAGCCGCCCGGTGCGCAGCGGGGCCACGCGGTCCCGGCGGCCCCACACCACCAGGGTCGGGGCCCGGATCGACGACAGCGCCGGCCCGACGTCGGTCGCGATCAACGACAGCGCGGCCACCTGCTCCGGCGGGCCGCCGGCGATGGCGCCGACCGAGGCGAGCGCCCCGGGGTCGGGCTCGAAGCGGCGCACCGCGCCGAGCAGGCTCTCGAAGCCGCCGCCCCCCGCCTCGCCGAGCTGGCTCGAGACGAACGCCTCGCGGTGGAGCACCCCGGCGACGTCGACCAGCACCAGCCGCTCGACCAGCTCGGGGTGGGCGCCCGCGACGAGGATGGCGATCGCGCCGCCCATCGAGTGGCCGAGGAGGTGGGCCGGCCGGCGCAGGTGCTCGCGCATCCACCGCGCGATCAGGGCCGCGTCGTCCACCGGGTGCAGGGAGTGGCCGGCCGCCGGCGAGCCCCCGAAGCCCGGAAGGTCGAGGGCGATGACGTGAAAGCCCTCGGCGAGCGCCTCCGCGACCGGCTCGAAGTCGGCCGAGGCGTTGGCCCCGAGCCCGTGCACCAGGACGAGCGGCGGGCTCGCCCGGTCGCCCCACTCGCGGACCCTCAGCTCTCCCTCGTAGGCGGCGCTCGCGGCCCGGGGCGCGGGGGCCGGCAGGGCGGCGTGGGGCGCGTGCGCGACCGAGCCGCAGCCCGAGAGGGCCGCGAGGGCGAGCGAGACGAACGCAGCGCGGGGGAGCATGGCCGCGCCCCCGTGCAACCCACGTGCCCCCACCGCCGGCGGCGCCAGCGAGCCCGTCCGAGAACCGGGCTTCACGGTTCGGCGTGTCGGGAGCGCCCGCCGTTCACGATCGCTGGCACACCTCGCGTGATCGTCCCCGGGCGTGGGCTGGTGACGCGGGCAGGTGGGAGCATGTGCTCGGAGACTGGGGGTCTCCGTTGCGGTTCGTCGTCTGCTGCGACATCCAGCGCCCGCCCGAAGACGTCTTCGCGTACCTGGAGCGCGTCGACGAGCAACCGCGCGCGCGCTTCTCGCTGGTGCCGCCGCCGATGGGATCGCCGCCGGCTCCCCGTCATCGGCCGGTCGGCGCCAAGCACCGCGAGATGGTGCAGCTGCTGCCCGCGGTCCGGACCGAGATCTGGGCCGAGCTGGTGCACCGCGACCCGCCCCACGCGCTCCGCTACCGCTGGGAGGGCGGCTACGTCAGCGGCGACCTCGACTACGTCATCCGCCCGACCCGCCACGGCAGCCGGCTCGAGCACGTGATGTCGCTGACCCTGGAGGGATCGCTCTCGGTCCTGGCCGCCCTGATCCGGCAGACCCTCTACAGCTCGATCGTCGCCCGGCTCGCCGCGGTCAAGACCGAGCTCGAGGGTCGGGTGAGCGCTGACACAAGTCAGCACAGCGGACCGTCGAACAGCCTGTGACCGCAAGGGTTTTGGCTCAGTGCCAGAACGTGCCAAGCCGGGTTGACCCAGCCCTCCGGGTGCTTAGGTTGAGCCCCAACCGGAGACACCCATGCGACTCGACCGACTGACCAGCAAGACCCGTGAGGCCCTCGTCGCCGCCGAGCAGAAGGCGGCCGCCGCCGGCCACGCCGAGCTCCAGCCCGAGCACTTCCTCTTCACCCTGCTGAGCCAGCCGGACGGGGTCGCGGCGGCGATCGTGCAGAAGACGGGCGCGGACCCGAAGGCGCTCGCGGCCCAGCTCGAGCAGCGGGTGTCGGCGCTGCCGAAGGTGAAGGGCGGCGCCGAGCCCACCATCAGCCGGCGCCTGCGCGGCCTGCTCACCGACGCGTGGAGCGAGACCGAGCGCATGAAGGACGAGTACACCTCGGCCGAGCACGTGCTCCTCGCGCTGGCCAAGGGCAAGGACGAGCTGAAGAAGCTCCTCCCCGACGAGGCGGCGCTCACCGGCGCGATGCAGCAGGTCCGCGGGTCGCAGCGCATCACCGACCCCGAGCCCGAGGGCAAGTACCAGGCGCTCGAGAAGTACACGCGCGACCTCACCGCCGACGCGCGGGGCGGCAAGATCGACCCGGTGATCGGCCGCGACGAGGAGATCCGGCGGGTCATGCAGGTGCTCAGCCGGCGCACCAAGAACAACCCGGTGCTCATCGGCGAGCCCGGCGTCGGCAAGACCGCGATCGTCGAGGGCATCGCGCAGCGCATCGCGAGCGGCGACGTGCCCGAGTCGCTGAAGGACAAGAAGCTGCTCAGCCTCGACCTCGGCGCGATGGTCGCGGGCAGCAAGTTCCGGGGCGAGTTCGAGGACCGGCTCAAGGCGGTGCTCAAGGAGATCGAGGACGCGGCGGGCAGCGTGATCCTCTTCATCGACGAGCTGCACACCCTGGTCGGCGCGGGCGCGGCCGAGGGCTCGATGGACGCCTCGAACATGCTCAAGCCCGCGCTCGCGCGAGGAGAGCTGCGCTGCATCGGCGCGACCACGCTCGACGAGTACCGCAAGCACATCGAGAAGGACGCGGCGCTCGCCCGGCGCTTCCAGCCGGCCTTCGTCGGTCAGCCCACCGTACAGGACACCATCGCGATCCTGCGTGGGCTCAAGGAGCGCTACGAGGTCCACCACGGCATCCGGATCCAGGACAGCGCGATCGTCGCCGCCTCGACGCTGAGCGACCGCTACATCACCGACCGCTTCCTGCCCGACAAGGCGATCGACCTGGTCGACGAGGCGGCGAGCCGGCTGAAGATGGAGATCGAGTCGCTGCCGGTCGAGATCGATCGAGTGGAGCGCAAGATCACCCAGCTCGAGATCGAGAAGCAGGCGCTCAAGCGCGAGAGCGACCCGGCGAGCGCCCGGCGGCTGGGCGAGGTCGACCAGGAGCTGGCCGATCTCAACGAGCAGAACGCGCAGATGCGCGCCGGCTGGCTCCGCGAGAAGGAGCTGATCGAGACCATTCGCGAGAAGAAGAAGCAGGTCGAGGACCTCAAGCTCGACCTCGAGCGGGCCCAGCGCACCGCGGACTACGAGGCGGCCAGCCGGCTGCAGTACGGCGAGATCCCCGCGGCCGAGAAGGCGGTGCAGGTGGCGCAGGAGGCCATCGACGCGCTCCAGGGTGAGGGCGGCTCCTTCTTGAAGGAGGAGGTCACCGACGAGGACATCGCGGCGGTGGTGAGCAAGTGGACCGGCATCCCGGTCAGCAAGATGCTCGAGTCCGAGCGCGCGAAGCTGCTGCGCATGGAGGAGGCGCTCGAGCTGCGCGTGGTCGGTCAGCACGACGCGGTGGTCGCGGTGTCCAACGCCGTCCGCCGCAGCCGCGCCGGGCTCGGTGACGAGGCGCGGCCGATCGGCAGCTTCCTCTTCCTCGGGCCCACCGGCGTGGGCAAGACCGAGCTCGCGCGGGCCCTGGCCGAGTTCCTCTTCGACGACGAGCGGGCGATGATCCGCCTCGACATGAGCGAGTACATGGAGAAGCACTCCGTGTCGCGGCTCATCGGCGCGCCCCCCGGCTACGTCGGCTACGAGGAGGGCGGCCAGCTCAGCGAGCCCGTCCGCCGCCGGCCCTACAGCGTCATCCTCTTCGACGAGGTCGAGAAGGCGCACCCCGACGTCTGGAACACGCTGCTCCAGGTGCTCGACGACGGCCGCCTCACCGACGGCCAGGGCCGCACCGTCGACTTCAAGAACACGGTCATCATCATGACCAGCAACGTCGGCAGCCATCACATCATGCAGCTCGACGACGAGGAGCAGATGCGGGCCGCGGTGATGGAGGATCTCCGCCAGCACTTCCGGCCGGAGTTCCTGAACCGCCTCGACGAGACGGTCGTCTTCCACCGCCTCGGCAAGGAGCACCTCCGCGGAATCGTCGACATCCAGATGCGCCGCTTCGTGAAGCGGCTCGGGCAGCGCGACATCACGCTCGAGATGACCGACGAGGCCAAGGACTTCCTCGCGGAGATCGGCTACGACCCGACCTTCGGCGCCCGCCCGCTCAAGCGCGCCATCCAGCGCCACCTCGAGAACCAGATCGCCGAGGCCATCCTCGCCGGTCGCTTCGAGGCCGGCGACACCCTCCGGGTCGACCGCACCCTCGCCGGCGAGCTCGGCGTCCGCAAGGTCACCGGAGACGGCGCCGGCGCCGAAGCCCGCGCCTGATTCGGTTCAGCCGGTCGGTCGTCGGGGCGCAGCGAGCGATCAGACCGGCTTCTTGATCTTCTTCCCGAGCCGACCCTTCCAGCCCTTGGGGCAGCTGGCCAAGAGCGCCGTGCAGCGCGCCGGATCGGCGTAGGCGGCGACCTGCATGGCGTCGTCCGCGTACGTGTCTCCCGCCGCCTCGATGTGCGGCCACTCTGCCTCGAGCCCCTCGAGCACCCGCTCGGCGAACGCGTGGCGGGCGTCCGCGTCCAAGAGGTCCCGCTGGTGGGAGCTGGCGATGATCTCGCGCAACACCCGAGCGCGCACGCGCCCACTCGTCTCGAGGAAGAGCGCGTTCAGGAGCTGGAGCCGCGCGCGTGTCAGCGCCTCGTCGACGAAGGACACGCGCTCGATCTCCCCCGCGAGCAGACGGCCCACGTCCTCGGCGGTCGAGGTCGGGATGTCGAGCCTGGGGTGCCAGAACCAGTCCGGCAGGCCGGGCTGCCCCGCCCGCACGAGGGGGACCGCGGCGACGGCTCGCGTCTCGTCTTCGCCTCGGATGAGCTCTCCCAGGACCGTTTCCGAGCGCTCACCCGCGCCGACGCGCCGCAGGAGGATCTCGAAGACGGCGCGCTGGGCGACCTCGAGCGGATGGCTCGGCGCGACGGGAGGCCTCTCCGCGGGCGCCTTGGGGAGAGACTTGCTCGCCCAATGCTTGGACGGGTCGAGCGGCTCCACCGCTCTCGCGAGCGCGAGCGCTTTCCTGCGAGCGGCTTTCAGATCCCGCGCCGCGACCCCGCGCTTCTGCACGTCACGGCTCCCGTCGAGCAGGGCGAAGACGTCGACCGGCACCTCGGCCGAAGTCACCGTCACCGAGATCTCCTGGGTGGTGTCCACGAAGGCCGGGCTCAAGCCCTTGGTCGCGGCTCGCATCACCGCGCGCGAACCGGCGTAGACGCCGTCCGCAGCCACCATCACCCGCATCTTCTCCGTCGCCGTCACGATCGCCTCCAAGGTTGGGGCCGAGGGTACGGCATCGGGGCGCGGTCCTTCCTCCGTTTGGCCCGAAGACTGAACGTAGCTCTGGCGCCCCGCAACGGAGCATGGGAGCGCCCGAACCCCCGCGGCGGCTCGTCTTCCGGCTCCATTTTCTGCGGGAGCAACGCACCGATGCGCCTCTTCGTCTCCGCCCTCGCCCTCACGTCCCTCCTCGCCGCGCCGGCCGCGGCCACGCCGAGCTCCGCGCTGCGGGAGGCGGACGTCGCGCTCCACGACGCCACCCTCGCGGGGCGGCGCCTCCTCCAGGTCCTCGACGAGACCCGGCGGAGCGGCGACCGCGCCCGGAGCCGCTGCGTGGACGTGAAGCTCAGCCAGGTGAACAGCTTCCAGCGCGTGCTGACCGAGCGCCGGGCCCGGCTGGCGGCGGCGATCGCGCGAGGCGACGAGGAGACGGCCCGCCACCACCGGGTGGTGATCCGGACCCTGCACCGTCAGCTCCGGGCCGCCGAGCGCGCCGGCCGCGCCTGCGTCATGCCCGAGGTCGAGGCCGACGGCCGCACGGTGGTCGAGGTGATCATCTCCCCGGACGTGCCCGACGAGGACCCCTCCATCCTCAGCGAGGAGGAGCGGCGTCGCCGTTGATCCCCTCGACTTCGCTTGTCGCTTGCACCGCCGTCCGGGGCGTGCCACCTTCCGCGGCCCCAAAGGACAGTGTGACCATGAGCAACGGTTCTTCGAGCAACTCGAACAGTCCCTCCTCCTCGCAGCAGGCGCCCGACGCGGTGCAGGTGAAGCCGGTCGAGGTCGTCGTCGGTGAGAAGGGCGTCGAGCGCGCCATCAAGCACCTCAAGCGCAAGATGGCCTCCGAGGGCATCCTCCGGGAGCTCAAGCGCCGCCGGCACTACATGAAGCCGTCGGTGCGCAAGCGTAAGAAGGAGTCCGAGGCGGCTCGTCGTCGCCGCAAGCGCGAGAAGCAGCTCGGCGGCGGCCGCTGAGCTCGCGCCGCTCGAAGGAGCGGTTCCCGCGAAACGACCCTGTGAGGCCTCGCCTCGCGGGGTTTTCGCAATTCACTCGCCCGGGATCTGCCAGGGGCGTCGCTTGGTGTGGACGCAGAGACCGGAGGGGACCTCCGTCACCTCGAGGTCCTCGGGCACCACGTCGTGGGCCACCTCGCCGCCGGGGTGCACGACGAAGCCGTCCGGGAGCTGCGCGCCCTTGCCGATCACCGAGAGCGCCGCGTCGCCGCCCCGACCCACCCGGGCGCCGTGGCCGAGCTTCGCCCGCTTGTCGACGATCGCGCGCTCGACGAGGGCGCCGTCGCCGATCCAGGTGTCGTTGAGCACGATCGAGTCGCGCACCGTCGCGCCCTTGCGGATCCGGACGCCCGGGCCGAGCACGCTCCGCTCCACGGTCGCGTCCTCGTCGATCACGCAGCCGTCGCAGACCAGGCTGTCGACGATGTTGGCCTTCCCGAGGCGGGCCGGCGCCCGGTTCTCGCTGCGGGTGTGGATGAGCCAGCCGACGTCGTTCAGGTCGTAGGCGGGCGGCTGGGCGAGCAGGTCCATGTGCGCGTCCCAGTAGGACTCGAGCGTGCCGACGTCGCGCCAGTAGCCGTGGTAGGGCCAGGTGAAGACCTTCTCCCCGTCCGCGATCATCTTCGGGAGGATGTTCTTTCCGAAGTCGTGGTCGGAGTCCTCGCGGTGGTGGTCCTCGATCAGCACCCGGTCGAGCACGTCGTAGTCGAAGACGTAGACCCCCATCGAGCCCATGCCGGGCGGCGGCTCCTTGGGCTTCTCGACGAAGCTCGTGGCCCAGCCGCCGTCGTCGGTGCCCACGATTCCGAAGCGCGGCGCCTCCTCGGGCGTGACCGGGATGGTCGCCAGGGTCACCGCCGCCCCGGACGCCTCGTGCGCGTCGATGAAGTGGCGGTAGTTCATCCGGTAGATGTGATCGCCGCTGAGCACGAGCACGAGGTCGGGCTTGCGATCCTTGATGAACAGGAAGTTCTGTTGCACCGCGTCGGCGGTGCCGACGAACCAGTCGGCGAGCTCGCGGGAGCGGTAGGGCGTGTAGATCCGGACGCCGCCCCAGCGCTCGCGGTTGAGGTCCCAGGGGCCGCCGCCGCCGATGTGCTCGATGAGCGAGTGCGGCCGGTACTGGGCCACGATCATCACGTCGAAGAGACCGGAGTTGACGCAGTTCGAGAGCGCGAAGTCGATGATCCGGTACTTCCCCGCGAAGGGGACCGCGGGCTTGGTGCGCTTCGCGGTGAGGATGCCGAGACGCGAGCCTTCGCCGCCCGCCAGGATGATCGCCAGGACTTTCTTCATGCCTTCTTCCGCGCCCGACCCGCGGCCAGGCGTTCGTAGAGCCGAACGTAATCACACGCCGACGCTTTCCAGGACCAATCGGCGCGCATCCCGCGATCGACCAGCGCGCGCCAGCGCGGGCGACCGAAGAGCGCGAACGCGCGGCGGAGCGCGAACGCCTGACTGGCGGGGGTGGCCACCGGGAAGAGGATCCCGGTCGCGTCCTCGCTGAGATCGGCGTCCTTCACGGTGTCCGCGAGCCCGCCCGTCTCGCGCGCGACCGGGACGCAGCCGTACCGCATCGCGATCATCTGGGTCATGCCGCAGGGCTCGTAACGGCTCGGGATCGCGAAGCAGTCCGCCCCGGCGTAGATGCGGCGCGCGAGGGCGTCGTCGAAGCCGATCCGCACGCGGACCTTGTCGGGCAGCTCGGCGGCCAGCGCCTGGCAGTCCCGCTCGATGCCCGGGTCGCCGGTGCCGAGGATCACCGCCTTCCAGGGCAGCGCCGTGAGCTGCCGGAGCGCCTCGATCACGAGGTCGACGCCCTTCTGCGCCACGAGCCGGCTCACCACCGCGAGGAGCGGCGCCTCGTCGTCGGGCAGGCCCAGCTCCGCGTGGAGCGCGGCCCGACAGGTGGCGCGGCCGCTCAGGTCGTCCGCGGAGTAGGGCGCGGCGATCGCCGCGTCGTGGCTCGGGTCCCAGCGCTCCACGTCGAGACCGTTGCGGATGCCGGTGAGATCGGCGCGTCGTTCGCGCAAGAGGTGCTCGAACCCGCAGCCGTGCTCGGCGGTGAGCATCTCGCGGGCGTAGCCCTCGGAGACCGTGGAGAGCCCGTCCGCGGCCGCCAGCCCGAGCACCAGCGGGATGAAGCGGTGCCCGTAGGCGACCCGCGGGTCCTCGGTGCCGCCGATCCCGTAGGCGTGGAGCGCCGCGTCGGCGCCCTGCCCGCTGTAGGGGAGGTTGTGCACGCTCAGCAGGCTCGCGATCGGCGCGAGGTCCGGGTCACCCGGCCGCCGCCGCGCCAGCACGTGCGGCGCCACCGCGGTGTGCCAGTCGTGGCAGTGCAGGACGTCGGGCCGCCACTCGAGGCGACGGCAGAGCTCGAGCGCGGCGAGCGAGAAGAAGACGAAGCGCTCGCCCTCCTCGTCCATGCGCCCGGTGTAGACCACGCCCTCGTCGGGGATGGGCGGCCCGGCGATCAGGTACGCCGGGACTCCGTCCAGCTCGCTCTCCCAGAGGGTCGCGTGCTGGGGCCCGCCCCCGTGGCCGATGGCGAACGAGGTGACGCGGCGAGGGCTCGGCGCCTTCCGCAGGAGCCCGGCGTGGGCCGGCACGCAGACCCGCGCGTCGACGCCCTCGCCCCGCAACACCCGAGGCAGGGAGCCGACCACGTCCCCCAGGCCGCCGACCTTGGCCCACGGCGCGACCTCGCTCGCGACGAACAGCACACGCATCGAAGACGGGTGTACCCGATCCACGCGCTCGCTCAATCCTCCACGCGGAGGCGGACGGGGCCGAACTTCGCCGGGAACTTTCCTTGCTTTCCTTCGTAGAAGTCACGGATGCGGTCCATGTCCTCGCGGATGTTGCCCGTCGGCACGAAGGCGAGGCCGAAGCCGCCGCGCTTGCGCGCGTAGTCGAGGTAGCCGCAGACGATCGGCACCTTCGCGGTGAAGGCGATGTGATAGAAGCCGCTCTTCCAGTGCTCGGTCCGGCTGCGCGTCCCCTCGGCCGGCACGGTGAGCACGAGGTCCTCGTGCTGCTCGAAGAGCGCGGCGAGCTGCTCGACCCGGTTCTGGCGCTCGTGACGCACGATGGGCACGCCGCCGAGGAGGCGCATGACCGGGCCGAATGGGGGCCGGAAGAGCGTGTGCTTCCCCGCCCAGCGGATGGGCACGTCGTAGACGTAGGACAGGGCCAGCGTGAAGGGCAGGTCCCAGTTGCTGGTGTGCGGCGCGGCGATGAGCACGAACGAGGAGGCCTCGGGCGCCTCGCCCTCTTCGCGCCATCCGAAGGCCCGCAGCCACGCGCGGCCGATGAGTCGCTTCACGGGTTTCAAGGTGCTGCTCGGCGCCGACTGTATCAGAAGGCCAGCACCACGCCGCCGCCGAGATCGCGGAACGAGGCCTGCGAGAAGCGATGGAGGGCGGCCGGCCGGCCTCGCCCCTCGCGGCGCTCCTCGCCGGTGGGCTCGACGATGTCGAGGGCCAGGATCTTCCGGCGGAAGTTCCGCTTGTCGAGCGCGCGGTCGAGGATGACCTCGTAGACCTCCTGCAGCTCGCTCAGGGTGAAGCTCTCCGGCAGGAGCTGGAAGGCGACCGGCGCGTACTCGGTCTTGTAGCGGAGGCGCTCGAGCGCGTAGTCGACGATGCGCCGGTGGTCGAAGGCGAGCTCGGGCAGGTCGGAGACGTCGAACCAGCCCACCTCGGTCGCGTCGGTCCCGGCGCGGGGCGAGAGCGAGCGGGCGTCGATCAGCGCGAAGTAGGCGACGGTGATCACCCGCCGCGCCGGGTCGCGCTCCACGTCGCCGAAGGTGTAGAGCTGCTCGAGCCATCGCACCGAGACCCCCGCCTCCTCGGCGAGCTCGCGGCGGGCGGCGGCGTCGAGGCTCTCGTCGACCCGGACGAAGCCGCCGGGCAGCGCCCACTCCCCCTCGAACGGCGGCAGGTCGCGCCGGACGAGCAGGACGCGGAGCGCGCGGCCTTCGATGGTGAAGAGGATGACGTCGACGGTGACCGACGGCTGCGGGTGCGAGCGAGGATCGTAGGCCTGCTTCGACATCTCAGGACCGGGCCTCGTCGGGCGCGCGATCGGCGCGGATGGACTCGGCGAGGGCGCGCAGGCGAGGCCCGATCCGGGTCGGCGGGATGTCGAAGTCGTGGAGCCGCTTCAGCCCGGCCGGCAGCGACGCGAGGCCCTCGGCGCAGCGGGCCCGCGCGGCCTCGAGCGAGAGGAGCGCCTCGGGCGCGACCACCTCGCCGCCTCGCATCATCGGCGCGAGCAGGGGCGCGCCGGGCGCCTCGGCGGTCGCGACCTCGATGACGTCGCGCTTCAGGCGACCGCCCTCGATCTGCCGGAACACCTGCTTGGCGCCCGGCCAGGAGATCTTGCCCTCGGCCAGCTTCATGACCGGCGTGACCTCGCCGCCGACCTCGCGCTCGACCAGCTTGTAGACGCCCGAGAGCGAGGGCGCGTCCTTCGAGGTCACCAGCTCGGTCCCGACGCCGTAGCTGTCGATCGGGGCGCCAGCGGCGCGCATCGCCGCGATCTTGTCCTCGTTCAGGTCGCCCGAGGCGACGATCTTGGTCTGCCCGAGGCCCGCCTCGTCGAGGATCCCGCGGCAGCCCCGCGCCAGCTCGGCGAGGTCCCCCGAGTCGAGGCGGACACCCTTCAGGTCGGCGCCCACCGCGGTCGCGCGCCGGCACCCGCGGAGGGTGTCGTAGGTATCGATCAGGAGCACGCAGTGGTCGGGGTACATGCCGTGATACGCCGCGAACGCGTCCTCCTCGCGGTCGAAGCTCATGATGAACGCGTGGGCCGCGGTGCCGCGCACCGGCACGCCGAGCTTCTGGCCGGCGAGCACGTTGGAGGTGCCGTCGAGGCCGGCGATCCAGCTCGCCCGGGTGGCCAGCATCGCCGCCCCGTAGCCGTGGGCCCGCCGCGGCCCGAAGTCGATCACCTGCGCGTCCCCGGCCGCGATCCGCACCCGGGCCGCCTTCGAGGCGATCAGGGTCTGGGCGTTGAGCGTCGCCAGCAGGTAGGTCTCGACGAGCTGGGCCTGCCAGAGCGGGGCCCGGACCCGGAGCACCGGCTCGTTGGGGAAGAAGACGGTGCCCTCCGGCATCGCGTCGACGTCGCCGGTGAAGCGGAAGTCCCGCAGCATGTCGAAGAAGCCGGGGTCGACGGAGCCGAACACCGGCAGGCGCCGCAGCCAGTCGATCTGCGCCTCGGTGAAGCGCAGGTCCTTCAGGTAGGCGAGGCCTTGCTCGAGCCCGGCGGCCACCAAGAAGCCCCGGAAGGCGGGCAGCCGCCGCACGAAGAGCTCGAAGGTCGCCGTCGTCTCCGGGTGATGCGCCCGGTACGCCGCCATCATCGTCAGCTGGTAGAGGTCGGTGGCGAGGGCCAGGTCGTCGTCCGCGGGCAGCAGGTGGTCCATTTAGTGTCTCCCGGACACATAATGGATCTTCGCCGCCTCAGATGCAACGACCTTCGGGCACGCACCAGTCCGCGGTGTCCAGGCGCTCGCCGCGGGGGAGGATCACGAGCAGGAAGCGGCTGAGATAGACGAGCACGCCGTCGTCTCGCTTGATCTGGTATCGAAACGGATAAGCGCGGGCGCAGCTGCGGGGGATGTTGGTGCCGAACGCGAAGCGGACCTCGTACACGAGCTGGGTCCGCCCGAACACGCCCACGATCTGGCCCGCCTCGGGGCGCACCTCGAACACGTTCTCCATCGGGACCGCGCCGACCGCCTGGCTGGACTCGAGGAAGTCGAGGGCCTCGATGTCGATGGGGTCGACGACCGGGAGCGACTCGAAGGCGGCGGTGAAGGTCTGCCCCTCCCCGCGCACGAGCCGCTCGATCCCGAGCTGGGTCGCGGCCGCCTCGGTCTCGGTCAGGAAGACCAGCTCGTCCCGCTCCGGGGAGCCGGGCTCGAGCGGCGAGAACCCGAAGTCGCGCTCCGCGCGGTCGGTGAGCCCGTCGCCGTCGGTGTCGGGCAGCGTCGGATCGGTGCCCCACGACAGCTCGGTCTCGTCGCAGAGCCCGTCACCGTCGGTGTCGATGGGCTCGAACGGCGCGCCGTCACGCGCCGGTCCCGAGTCCGGCCGGGGAGGTGGCGGCTCGACCGACCCGGGGCACCCGGTGAGCGCGAGGCTCGAGAGCGCGAGGATCGCGGCGAATCGGCGAGGCCCCTCCACCGCCGCAGTCTAGCTCCATTCTGGCTGACGCCAACGAGACGTCGGGGCGCCCGCGAGTGTGCAGCCTCACGGGCAGCGCCTCGCCAGCGGGGCTAGACACCTCACATGGCACTCAACCCGGACGCCGTGGGGACCAAGACCGAGCCGGTCGAGCATCCCTACGATTGGCAGGACGCGGCGCTCTACGCGCTCGGCATCGGCGCGAAGGCCGATCAGCTGGACTTCCTCTACGAGAAGCGCGGGCCGAAGGTCTTCCCGACCTTCGCGGTGGTCCCCGCCTTCGAGGTCAACCGCAAGCTCTTCGACGTCGTCGGCGGCGACCTGAGCGGCGTGGTGCACGGGAGCCAGAAGATCACCTTGCACGCGCCCTTCCCCTCGAAGGCGACGCTCACCACGGTGGGCGAGGTCGCGGGCATCTACGACCTCAAGCGCATGGCGCAGTCGGTGATCCGCACCGAGACCCGGGACGACGAGGGCACGCTCCTCGCCGAGACCGAGTGGACGATCATGTACCTGAAGGACGGCGGCTTCGGCGGCGACCCGCCCCCGCGCTCGCCGAAGATCCGGCCGCCGGAGCGCGAGGCGGACTGGAAGGTCGAGGGCCCGACCTCGCCCGAGCAGGCGATCCTCTACCGGCTGGGCGGCCACGACTACAACCCGCTCCACATCGATCCCGAGGCGGCGATGAAGGCGGAGAAGGTCACCCAGGGCCGGCCGATCCTGCACGGCCTCTGCACCTACGGCTACATCGGTCGCGCCATCGTCGAGCAGGAGTGCGGCGGCGACCCCGCCAAGCTGAAGACCTTCTACGGCCGCTTCAGCAAGCCCATCTGGCCGGGCGAGACCCTCGTCACCGAGGGCTGGCGCGAGGACGGCCGCCTCGTCGTGCGCGCGGCCACGAAGGAGCGGCCCGACGAGCACATCTTCACCAACGCCTACGCCGAGTTTTCTGGCTGATCGGAGACCCCCATGAAGAAGCTGAACGAAGAGATCTGGATCGTCGCCGCCAAGCGCACCGCCTTCGGCGCGATGAACGGCGCCCTCGAGGGCCTCAGCGCCATCGACCTCGGCGTGCACGCCGCCAAGGCCGCGCTCGCGCAGAGCGGGCTCGAGCCCAACGAGATCGACCACGTGGTCTTCGGCAACGTGCAGCAGACCAGCCCCGACGCGATCTACATGGCGCGCCACGTGGGCCTGAAGAGCGGCCTCCCGATCGAGACGCCGGCTCTGACCGTGAACCGCCTCTGCGGCTCCGGCTTCCAGGCGGTGGTCAACGCGGCCCAGGACATCCTGCTCGGCGACGCGAAGGCGGTCCTCTGCGGCGGCACCGAGAACATGTCGCAGGCGCCCCACAGCATGTGGGGCCTCCGCAAGGGCGCGCGCTTCGGCAAGCCGCCGGAGATGGTCGACACGCTCTGGGCGTCGCTGACCGACAGCTACTGCAACACGCCGATGGCGGTCACCGCCGAGAACCTCGCCGAGAAGTACGGCATCAGCCGCGAGGACTGCGACACCTTCGCGCTGAAGAGCCAGCAGCGCTGGGCGGCGGCGCAGGAGAGCGGCGCGTTCGCCGACGAGATGGTCCCGATCGAGGTGAAGACGCGCAAGGGTCCCGTCACCGTCGACAAGGACGAGCACCCGCGCCCGCAGACCACGATGGAGGTCCTCGCCAAGCTCCCGCCGGTCTTCAAGAAGGACGGCGTCGTCACCGCGGGCAACGCGTCGGGCATCTGCGACGGCGCGGCCGCGCTCGTGGTCTGCAGCGGCAGCTGGGCCAAGGAGCGAGGCCTGAAGCCGCTCGCCAAGCTGCTCCAGTGGGGCATCGCCGGCGTCGAGCCGACCCTGATGGGCATCGGCCCCGCGCCCGCCATCCGCTCCGCGCTCGATCGCGCCGGCCTCGAGCAGGGCGCCATCGACTGGTTCGACATCAACGAGGCGTTCGCGCCGCAGTGGCTCGCGGTCCAGAAGGAGCTCGACCTCCCCGAGGAGAAGAGCAACCCGAACGGCGGCGCCATCGCGCTCGGCCACCCGCTCGGCGCCACCGGCGCCCGGATCACCACCAACCTCGTCTACCAGCTCCGCCGCACCGACAAGCAGTACGCCATCGGCTCGGCGTGCATCGGCGGCGGCCAGGGCATCGCGCTCGTGCTCGAGCGCGCGTGATTCCTCGCACTTTCGCCCTCCCCGATCTGGTGTGACACTGGAAGGGTCTCGCGCGACCGGCGCGGGGCCCTTTCGCCTTTCTGGGGCCTGCAGCTGAAGGACAGCCGATGACCGACACCACCCGCGCGGGCGAGATCGACGACAGCGACGTCTCGCAGCTCATCTACGACTGGAACTCCAAGCGCTACCGCGGCCCGGTGATCGCCAACCGCGCGTTCGAGCTGCACGACGAGACGCTCCGCGACGGCATCCAGAACCCGTCGGTGGTGGACCCCGAGATCGACGACAAGCTCGAGATCCTGCACATGCTCGAGGAGATCGGCGTCGACACCATCGACGTGGGTCTCCCCGGCGCCGGTCAGCGCGCGTTCAACGACGTGCTCCGGCTCTGCCGCGAGATCGCGGACCAGAAGATGAGCATCCGCCCGACCTGCGCCGGCCGCACCCTGGTGCAGGACATCGCGCCGATGGTCGAGGTGAGCCAGCGCGCCGGGATCCCGATCGAGGTGATGACCTTCATCGGCTCCTCGCCGATCCGCGGGCTGGCCGAGGACTGGTCGGTGGAGCTCATCCGCCGCCGCTCGGTCGAGGCCATCGCGTTCGGCGTGAAGGAGGGTCTGCCGGTCAACTACGTCACCGAGGACACCACCCGCTCGCGCCCCGACGTGCTCTGGGAGCTCTTCCGGGCCGCCATCGACGCCGGCGCGTCGCGCCTGACCCTCTGCGACACCGTGGGCCACGTGACCCCCGACGGCGTGCGCAACCTGGTCCAGTTCACCCGCCACCTCATCGACGCGTCCGGGGCCGAGGTGGGCATCGACTGGCACGGCCACAACGACCGCGGCCTCGGCGTGGTGAACGCGATCTGGGCGCTCGAGTACGGCGCGCACCGCACGCACGGCACGATCCTCGGCATCGGCGAGCGGGTGGGCAACGCGTCGCTCGACCAGATCCTCGTGAACCTGAAGCTGCTCGGCGTGCTCGGCGACCGCGACCTGACGAAGCTCTCCGCCCTCTGCGAGAAGGTGTCGACCGCGACCGAGTTCCCGATCCCGATCAGCTACCCGGTGTTCGGCGAGGACGCCTTCCGCACCGGCACCGGCGTGCACGCGGCCGCGATCATCAAGGCGATGGAGAAGGGCGACGCCTTCCTCGCCGACCACGTCTACTCGGGCGTGCCGGCCGGTGACTTCGGCCGCGAGCAGGAGATCGGCATCGGCCCGATGAGCGGCATCAGCAACGTCCGCTACTGGTGCCGCAAGCGCGACATCGAGCCCACCGAGGCGATCACGAAGGCGATCCTGGCCAAGGCGAAGGAGAGCAAGCGCCTGATGACCGACGCGGAGATCCACGCGGTCATCGAGCAGAGCTGAGCGGGCGCGCGACGGGCCAGTGGCTCAGCGCGATCAGCGCCCCCTCCGGATCGCGGACGTAGAGGGAGAAGTCGGACTCGCGCTCGACCGGGTACCCGGCGGCCTCGAGCCGGCTCCTCCAGCGTTCCCTGTCGAGTGAGTCGATCTGCAGCGCGAGGCAGTGCAAGCCGGCCTCGTGATCGTGGCGTGTGGCCTCACCGGGCGCTTCCTCCACGGCCAGGAATGCACGCTCCTCGTCGGCGGAGTCACCGAACGCGAGCCACACCGACCGGAGGCTCCCATCTTCGCGGTGCCACCGGCGCAGCTCCTCGAGCCCGAGCGCGTCGCGATAGAATTCCAGCGCTCCTGGTAGATGTTGTACGCACACGGCGACGTGGTGCACGCGACCGGCCCGCATCGTTCCGCTCATGGGCTCCTTTCGGATCTGCAAGCCGTCGCTTTCAGGGGTGGGACGGATCGAGGGCAGACCGCGACCAGGGTCGCACGATCGGGCGAGGATCGGGGCCCCGAGCGTTGGCACGCAGCTCGCTAAGGTTCGGGGCAGGCATGACACCACGGCGGGCGATTGCCCCCCCGACCGCCTGCCAAAGTCATGTCGGTCTTTCACGACCCCGGCGCAACTCCCCCCCAGCGCCGGGGTCGTGTGCTAATTCTTGCTGGAGGGTTTGGGGCAAACCCTCCCCCCATTGGGCAAAGCCCAATGGGGCCCCCCTCCCGACTCCGTCGGCGCCTCGCGCGCTTCGCGCGCTGGCGCCGCGTACCCCGGCGACGGGGCGCCGGGGGCCCTGCGGCTCGCGCTCGCGCTTTGCGCTCGCTGGCCGCCTTTCACCGATTCGCCACGGCTGCCGCCGGCGGCTCCCGCTCGCGCTTTGCGCTCGCTCGCCGCCTCTCACCGATTCGCCACGGCTGCCGCCCGCGGCTCCCGCTCGCGCTTTGCGCTCGCTGGCCGCCTCTCACCGATTCGCCACCCCGCTCGGCGGCTCGCGCTCGCTGGCCGCCTCTCACCGATTCGCCACCCCGCTCGGCGGCTCGCGCTCGCGCTTTGCGCTCGCTGGCCGCCTCTCACCGATTCGCCACGGCTGCCGCCGGCGGCTCCCGCTCGCGCTTCGCGCTCGCTGGCCGCCTTCACCGATTCGCCACGCCGCTCGGCGGCTGCCGCTCGGCCGCTGCCCGCTTCGCGCTCTACCGAGCTGGGGAGGCGTCGCTCGGCAGCTGGGGGTCTCCAGGGCGGGATCTCCAGGGCGGGATCACTGGTGGGAGATTGACTTCCATTCTGAAAGAGGGCGCTTTCAAGAATGGAGGAGATGATGGGTGTCATGGGGGCGGATCGGCTTCGATCAGGCGATCTCGGGGTTGGCACGGGTGTCGCTACTAGGGAGAGTGACATGGCGAATCGGCTGGCGACGTAGCCCCCCCCTGTTGCTCGCCCGCCATGTCTATCTTCGGCGGCCTCGGTGCGACTCCCCCCCAACGCATCGAGGCCGCCTTCTTTCCGTCCGTCCATGGGTTTGACGGTTCTCGCGTGGAGGCCGAGACTCGGCACCGCGAGGTGTGGGTTTGGGGTCTCGAACCGTTCTGATCTTGCTCGGGCTCGGGCTGGCCGGCTGCGGGGGCGAGGTGGTGGAGGAGTCGGCGCCGGCCGCGCCTCCGGTGCGCCTGGACGACGTGGTGTCGACCGAGCGGGTGCCGCACGCGGCGGGCACGGCCGAGCTGGAGCCGCTCCGGCGCGCGACGCTGTCGGTGGAGGCGCCCGGACGGGTGGTGGCCATCGACATGGAGCGCGGGCAGCGGGTGGAGGCGGGCGACGTCCTGGTCCGCCTCGACGTGGGGCGCACCGCGGTGGCCACGGCGGCGGCGGCCGCGAACGTGACCCAGGCCGAGGCCGCGCTCGCTCAGGCGGAGCGGGAGCGGGGGCTGGCCGAGCGGCTGGTGGAGAGCGGGAGCGCGTCGGCGCGCTCGCTCGATCAGGCGCGAGACGCGCAGTCGCTGGCCGAGGCCGCGCTCGACGCGGCGCGCGCGCAGGTGCGCCTCTCCCGGCGGGGGCTGACCGAGGCGGTGCTCCGGGCGCCGTTCGGAGGCGCGGTGATCGAGCGTCGGGTGGAGCTCGGCGAGTACGTGATGCCGGGCTCGCCGATCGGCGAGCTGATGGACGCGAGCCACCTCCGGGCCGAGGTCCTGCTGGATCCCCGGGAGGCGCTCGACGTGACCCCCGGCGCGAGCGTGCGGGCCCAGGTCTTCGCGCGCCCCGGCGAGGTGTTCGCCGGCGAGGTGCTCCGGGTGGGCGAGGCGGTCGACCGGCGGACCCGACGGCTGCCAGTGGAGGTCGAGATCCGCGATCCCGAGGGTCGGCTGCGCCCGGGCCTGGTCGCGCGCTTCGAGGTCGCGACCGGGGCGCCGCGCGAGGTGCTGACGGTGGACGCGGACGCCGCGTTCGAGCGCTTCGAGGTGCTGCAGGTCTACGTCGTCGACGGCGAAGGCGTGGCCCACCGACGCGCGGTCTCGCTCGGCCCGGTCGAGGACGCGCGGGCCGAGGTGCTCGAGGGGCTCGCGGCGGGCGACCGGGTCGTCGTCGAGGGCCAGGACCGGGTGCTCGACGGGGAGGCGGTGACGGTGGTCGAGCCGGACGCGCCCAGCGAGCCGAGGGCCGCGCGTGTCGACTGAGCCGGAGGAGGAGCCTCCGTCCCTCGCGCGGTTCAGCGTGCGTCAGCCGGTGCTCGTGAACCTCGTCGCCATCGCGATGATGGCCACCGGCGCGCTCGTGCTCTCCCAGATGACGCGCGAGGTCTACCCGATCGTGCCGATCGGCGCGGCGAGCGTGGTGACGCTGATGCCCGGGGCGTCCGCCGAGGAGGTGGAGCAGCTCGTCACCGCGCCGATCGAGGACGAGCTCGCCGGCGTCGAGGACGTCGACGTCATGACGAGCACCTCGAGCGACGGCATGAGCTTCATCTGGGTGGAGCTCGAGCCGACGGTCGAGGACGTCGGCCGCAAGGTGCTGGAGATCACCAACGAGGTGAACCGGGCCGCCGGCACGCTGCCCGCGGGCGCCGAGTCCCCGGTGGTGCGCGAGGCCGCCGTCCGCCCGCCGATGATGGCGGTGACCGTGCGCGGGAACGTGCCCGAGCGGGTGCTGCGCGCGGTGGCCCGCGAGCTCGAGGAGCGCATGGAGCGCCTCAGCGGGGTGAGCGAGGCGCGGCCGACCGGGATCCGGGAGCGCGAGATCCACGTCGACGTCGACCCGGACCGCCTGAGCGCCTACGACCTGCCGCTCTCGAACGTGGCCAGCGCGCTCTCGATGCGCGGGGCCAACGTGCCCGCCGGGCAGATGGAGACCGGGCGCCGGAGCCGCATCGTGCGCGGCATGGCCCAGGCCGCGACCGCAGCGCAGATCGGCGAGGTCGTGGTCCGCCCGGATCCCGACGGCGGCGCGGTGCGGGTGCGCGACGTCGCCGACGTGGAGGAGGGCTTCGAGCGGGCGCGCACCCTCTCGCGGGTGGATGGCGAGCCGGCCATCGTCTTCGTCATCCAGAAGGAGGACGGCGCCGACGCGCTCCGGGTCGCGGCCGCGATCCACGCGCTGCTCGACGAGACGCGCGAGACCCTGCCGCCGGGGGTGCAGCTCAGCGTGTTCGGCGACACCTCCCACTACGTCCGCGCCAACCTGAACACCCTCTACGCCAACGCGGCGATGGGCCTCGCGCTGGTGCTCGCGATCCTCTGGATGTTCGTGGGCTTCCGCAACGGGCTGATGGCCGCGCTCGGCATCCCGGTCGCCATCGCCGGCGGGGTGGTGGTGATGCACTCGCTCGGCATCACGATCAACATGCTCTCGCTACTCGCGCTGATCCTCTCGCTCGGGATCATCGTCGACGACGCGATCATCATCATCGAGAACGTCTTCCGGCACATCGAGGAGGGCATGCCGCGGCGGCGCGCCGCGATCGTGGGCTCGATGGAGGTGTTCTGGCCGGTCGTCGCCTCCACCGCGACGACCTGCTCGGCGTTCCTGCCGCTGCTCCTCATGACGGGGGTGCTCGGGGAGTTCTTCGCGATCATCCCCAAGGTGATCGTCGCCGCGCTCCTGGCGTCGCTGATCGAGGCGTTCTTCATCCTGCCGAGCCACATGGCCGACTTCGGCGCGACCGAGGCGTCGAAGAAGAGCGAGCAGGGCGGGCGGAGCGGCCGCCTCGCCGCGTGGGTCGAGCGGACCTTCACCCGCGTGCTGAAGGCCGCGCTCCGGCGGCGCGTGCTGACCGTGCTCGGCACCTACGCGATCTGCGTCGGGCTCATCGCCGCCGCGGTGGCGCTCAAGAGCGTGACCCTCTTCACCGAGGGCGACGTGGAGGCCTTCGACGTGCGGGTGCGCATGCCGACCGACGCCGCGCCGGAGGAGACCGACCGGGTGCTGGCCGAGATCGAGCGGCGCATCCTCGAGCTCGGCGACGACGACGTCGACGCGGTGATCGGCACCCGCGGCTACTCCCGGACCCGCACCTGGAACGTGACCGGCGACCACGTCGGCTCGGTCAGCGTGTACATGGTCCCGCGGCACGAGCGGAGCAGCCAGGAGGCGGGCACGCAGCTGATGGAGCGCGTCGCGCACCGCTTCGACGACATCGTCGGGCCGGCGAACCTCGAGGTCGTGAAGCTCGAGGATGGCCCCCCGACCGGCGCGCCGGTGGCGGTGCGGGTCATGGGCGAGGACCTCGACCACCTGGCCGAGATCAGCGAGCGCGTGCAAGCGGAGCTGCGCCAGGTGCGGGGCGTGCGCGACGTCGGCGACGACCACCAGCTCGGCAAGGGCGAGCTGCGCGTGACCGTCGACGAGGAGCGCGCGGCGCTGCACGGCCTGACCACCGCCGCGGTGACCGCCTGGCTGGGGACCGCGTTCGGCGCGACCCCGGTGGCCACGACCCGCGAGGGCGAGGAGGAGGTCGACGTGGTCGTGCGGGTCCGCGAGGACGCGCGCGGCGACCCCGAGCGGCTCGGGCAGCTGACCCTGGTCACCCCGAGCGGGAGCACGGTGGCCCTCCGCGAGGTGGCGCGGATCGAGATGGGGCGCGGGCTCTCCGCGATCGAGCGGCGCGACCGGCGGCGCACCATCACCGTGACCGCGGAGCTGGTCGAGGGCTCGGGCGTGCAGAGCGCGGACGCGAACGCCGAGCTGGCGAGGCGCATCGCGCCGCTGATGGCCGCCAACCCCGACATCCGCTTCGAGCTCGGCGGCGAGTACGAGGAGACCCAGGAGTCGCTCGACTCGCTCTTCCTGGCGTTCCTGATCGCCGCGCTCCTCATCTACACGATCCTGGCCACCCAGTTCCGCTCGTTCCTGCAGCCGCTGGTGGTGATGACCGCCATCCCGCTCTCGCTCATCGGGGTGAGCATCGGCTTCCTGGTCAGCGGAGAGGCGGTCGGCCTGATCGGCCTCATCGGCGTGGTCGGGCTCGCCGGCATCGTGGTGAACGACTCGCTGGTGCTCGTCGACTTCATCAACAAGCGGCGCGAGGCGGGCACCCCGATCGACGAGGCCATCGTCGAGGCGGCGCGCCTCCGGCTCCGGCCCATCTTCCTCACCAGCGTGACCACCATCGCCGGCCTCTTCCCGCTCGCGCTCGGGGTCGGGGGCCGCTCGGAGCTGCTCGCCCCGATGGCCACCGCGATCAGCTGGGGCCTGACCTTCTCGACCGTGCTGATCCTGGTGATCGTGCCTTGCCTCTATCGAAGCGTGGACGGGCTCGGCGGTGGCTTGTCGCGACTGTTCGGTCCGCTTTTCCGCGTGGCCACCGGCAGGCGTCGAGTCGCCCCCGAGCCCGCGCCCGCCGAGTAGCCAGCCAGTCACCCTCACGTGCGGGTGTAGGGAGACTCCCGATATCGGAAGCCGCAAGGGTATGCGACACCTCGCCGGGTCGACGCGCGCTCCCGGGCGGTCGCGCAGCACCCGCGCCTGGACCGCCTACCTGGGGGGGCGGGGGCGCGCGTCGGCGTTGCGGCTCGGCCGCGTCTCAGCCCCGTCGGCGGCGGCGGCGCTGGTGGCGGGCGATGACGGCGCGCAGGCCCTCGATCAGCTCCTCCATGTCGACCGGCTTCCGCAGCCAGCCGTCGACGCCGGCGACGAGGCCCTCGCCGAGCGGCGGGTCGTCGAGCCCGGTCAGGATCACCAGCGGCAGATCCTCGGTGCGCGGGTCGGCTCGCAGCGCGCGGCAGAGGGAGATCCCGTCGAGCTCGGGCATCGTCACGTCGGCGAGCACCGCGTCGGGCGGCTCGGCGAGGGCCGCGTCGAGCGCCGCCTTGCCGTGCCCGACCACCACGACCCGCCAGCCCTCGGACTCGAGGATCAGCCGCAGGGCCTCGGCCTGGGTGGGGCTGTCCTCGGCGACGAGGATGGTCTCACTCGCCATGGTCCTCGGTCGTCTCGAGCACCACGGCGGTCTGGAGCGCGTAGACCGCCGCGCCCAGGACGAGGATCACGGCGACCACCGCGACCAGCGGCAGCATCCAGCTCGGCCCCGCCCGCCGCGAGAACTGGTCGCGGTAGTACCGACCGCGGCTCCGGCGGCGGATGCGGTCCTGGATCTTCGGGAGCAGGTTGGGGACCTCGATGGCCTCGGGCTCGCCCATCTTGGAGACCAGCGCGAAGGTGTCGACGAACTCGTCGTACTCGACGCGCAGCTCCTCGTCCGCGGCCAGCGCCGCGTCGAATGCCTCCTGCTGCGCTTCGTCGAGGTCTCCCTCGAGCGCCTCGCTGAAGAGGTCGCGTGCCTCGTCCGACGTCATGCCTTCTTCTTCAACGTAGCCTGGTGGGGGATGGACGACCGGCGGCCCTCCGCCATTCGCCGAACCTTGTCCCGCAGCGCGTGGCGCGCGCGGTGGAGCCTGCTCTTCACCGTACCCTCGGCGAGCCCGGTGATCTCCTGGATCTGCTCGTACGTCAGGTGCTCGATGTCGCGCAGGACGATCAGCGTCCGGTGATCCTCGTCGAGCTCTCCGATCGCGGCCTTGAGGATGGCCTCCTTCTGGTAGGCCTCCATCATCTCGTCGGGCCGCGCGATCTGAGAGGTCGGGTTCATCGTGGCGCTCTCGAGGGCGCCGTGCTGCGCGACCTCGTCGAACTCCTTCTTCTTCCCGCGCGCGCGGCGCTGGAGGTACTTGATGCGGTTCTTACAGTGGTTGGTGGCCACCCGGTAGAGCCAGGTCGAGAGCTTCGAGTCGCCCCGGAAGCCGTCGATCGACTTGAAGACCGTGATGAAGACCTCCTGAGCGAGGTCCTCCGCCTCCGCGCGGTCGCCGAGCATCCGGAACACGAGGCGATAGATACGCCCCTGGTAGAGCCGGATCAGCTCGTTGAACGCGGCCTCGTCCCGGCGCTTCAAGCGCGCGACCAGCTTCTCTTCGTAGCCGTCGGGCATCGGGACGTGAAAGCCTGCCGCCGCGGCCGCCTTCTCGATGTCGAACGCCACGGTCTTCACGACCTGGGCGACAACGATCCAGCGCCACGGTTCCGCGGAAGGTAGCCGTGCACGGGGCTCCCCGTAAAGCACCGACGTGGTCCCGTCGTTTCCGACGACGGCTGACGTCGATCTGCGCCCACGACCGCCTCGAACCGCCCGGATCGAGCGTGGCCCGCCGGTTGCCACTGAACGCGGGTCCGCCCGCCGGAGGGGGCGGCGATGCGGAATTCTTCGACGTTGTGGTTCGGTCCAGCGGCGTTTGGTATCAGCGATCGTCGGGCGACGGGGGTCGTTCGGGCTGCCATGGACGAGCCGCACGACGCGCTTTTGGAGCGCGCCCTCGGGGGCGAGAGGGAAGCGACCCGGGCGTTGATCGCGATGATCACGCCGGTGATGCAGGCGCGCGTCGCCAGGGTGCTCCTGCGGCGGAGCGTGGGTCGGCCGGTGAGGCAGGAAGTGGAGGACCTGGTGCAGGAGGGACTGGTCGCGCTCTTCGCGGACGACGCCAAGGCGCTGCGGCGCTGGCGCGTCGACGGCGGCATGTCGCTGCGCGGGTTCGCCGGGATGGTGGCCGAGCGGCGCGCCATCTCGAAGCTCCGCGCCCGGCGCTGGGCCGAGGAGCCCACCGATCCCTCCGACCTCGCGTCGCCCGGCGCCGCGCCGAGCCCGGAGCAACACCTCGCCCTGCGGCAGGTCCTCGACGACGCCCTCACCCGCCTGCGCGCCGAGCTGAGCCCGCGCGCGTTCCGGCTCTTCGAGCTGCTCTGGGTGGAAGAGCAGACCGTCGAGGCGGCCTGCGCGGAGCTGTCGATGACGCGCGACGCCGTCTACCAGGCGAAGCGGCGCATCAAGAAGCTGGCGGACGAGATCGCGGCCGACCTCCAGCGCGCCACCCCGGTGCCGCCGCTCGTGGAGGCGCGATGAGCGCGGGCGACGACCTGCTGGACGAGCTCGCCGCGCAGGCCCGCGGGCCGGAGGCCGACGCCTCCTGGGAGCGCTGGGAGGCGCTCGCCGAGGGGGAGGACGATCCGTCGCTGACCGATCCCGAGCGGCGCGAGGCGCTGGCCCCGCTGAGTGACGCCACCCTCGATCGGCTCACCGACGCGGTGATGGCGACGCGCGAGCCGAGCCCCGACGCCGAGCGGGTGCCCGACGTCGTGCCGATCGGGCGCCGCGCCTGGCCGTGGCTCGCCGGCGGGCTCGCGGCCGCCGCCGCCCTCGCCCTCTTCTTCGCGCGCCCGTCCCCGGGGGACGATCCCCTCGCCGGGTACGTGCTCACGGTCGAGGCGGGAGACCGAGCGATGCGCGGGGCCGACGACGAGGCGTCGCGTCCGCTCGGGCCCGACTCGCGCTTCGAGCTCGTGCTGCGGCCGCCGACCCGCGGCGCGCGACCCGAGGTCTCGACCTTCCTGGTGCGCGACGGCGTCCGGGAGCCCTGGGCGGTCGACGTGCAGCGCGCGGAGGGGGGCGCGGTGCGCATCGTGGGCCGCGCCGCGGAGCTGTTCGGCGACCGGTCCGGGCGGTGGCGCGTCGAGGTCGACCTGCGGCTCGGCGACGCCCGGGAGTCGTTCTCCACCGAGATCGAGCTGACCGGGCGATGAAGCTCCGGGCGGTGCACGCGCTCGCGGCGAGCGCCCTCTTCCTCGTCCCTCCGGGCGGCGGAGAGATCCATCCGCACCTCGAGGGCGTGGCCTTCGCCGGCTGCGCCGAGGTGTCCGGCGGGCCGGTGTGTCACCTCGACGGACCGACCTCGCTGCGGCTCTGGTGGCCAGGTGAGCTGGACGCGCCGGCCGCGATCACCGTCGACGGCGCCCCCGCCGCCGTCGTCTCGGACCGGGTGGCCGGAGGGCGGCGCGCCGTGATCGAGGTCGCGCCGCCGGCCCGCGCCCTGGCGCTGCGGGTCGAGCGCGAGGACGGCCCGCGGGTCTTCCACCTCCGGCTCGCGCCGCGCCCGGAGGAGCCGAGCCAGCTCGCCGAGGCGCGTCGGCGCAAGCTGCGCGGAGACCTCCAGGGCGCCGAAGCCGCGCTCGCCGGGTTGCCCCTCGCCGATCCCGCGATCCGCGGACGCGCGCTCTCGGTTCGCGCCAGGCTGGCGCTGGCCCGGGGCGACGGCGAGGCGGCCGCGCTCTTCCGCCGCGCGATGGACGCTCACGCGCGCAGCGGTCAGCTCTCGCACCTGGTCCGGGACGCGGTCGCGCTCGCCTTCACGCTCCACAAGCGCGGCGACCTCGACGGCGCGGAGCGCGCGCTCGATCGGGCGGCGCCGCTCCTCGACCTCGTGCCCGAGCACCGGACCGACGTGGCCTACGAGCGCGCCGCGATCGCCTTCGACGCCGCGGCCCCATCCATCGCCCTGGAAGGGTTCGAGGAGGCGGAGCGCGCGGCGCGGAGGCTCGGCATGGACGACGCGCGGTGGATGGCCGACGAGATGCGCGCCGCCTGCGCGATGATGCTCGGCCGTCACCTGGAGGCCGAAGAGCTGCTCGCGCGGCTGGACGCCGAGATCGACGACGAGGCGCCGTGTGTGCAGGCACACTTGCACGCGACGCGAGCCGCCATCGGGCTCCTCCGGCTCGAGGGGGGCGAGGTCGTGACCGATCCCGGCGCCGTGGTCACCGCCGCCCGCCGCGCCGCCTCCGCCTTCGGCGCGCGCTGCCCACGCCCGAGCAGCCAGGCCGACGCGGAGGCCACGCTCGCGCTCCTCGAGCTGCGTCGGGGCCGGACCGAGGCGGCGGCGGCCGCGATCGCCCGGGCGCGCGAGGCCGCGCCGCACATGAGCTTCGAGCTCGAGGGCTGGGTGCTCGACGCCGAGGCGAGGCTCGCGCTGGCCCGCGGCCACCGGGTCGACGCCGCGCGCCGGTTCCGGGCGCTGCGGGAGCGGGCGGAGGCGCTCGAGGACCGCGAGTCCGCGTGGCGCGCGGCGTGGGGTGAGGCGGAGAGCGCGGAGGACGAGGCGGCGAGGATCGCGGCGCTCGTCCGGGCCGAGGCCATCGTCGAGGCGGAGCTCACCGACGTCCGGCTCGGCGAGGGCCGCGACACGCTCTCCTCTCGACGCGGCCGCACCGCCGCCGCGCTGGTGGCCGCTCACCTCGCTCGAGGCGCCCCCCGTGACGCGTTCGAGGCGGCCCGCCGAGCGCGCGTCCGGGCGCTCCGGTCCTTCGTGCGTCGCGGCCGCCTCTCGCAGCTCCCGCCCGGACGGCGCGGGGCGTGGCGGCGCGCCCTCGGTCGCTACCGCCGCGGCCGAGCGGAGCTCGACGCGCGGCTCGCCGATCGGTGGACGGTGCCCGAGCGCGAGCTCGCCGCCTTCGACGCCGAGGTGGCCGATCGGAGCCGCGGCCTGCGCCGCGCGCTCGACGACGCCTACCGTGCGCTCGGCACCGCCCCCGAGGCGGCGCCCGAGACCGCGCCCCCCGGCACCCTCCTCTGGCTCGCCCAGCGCGTGGAGGGGGGTTGGGCGCTCTTCGCCGCGCTCGACGGCGCCGTGCGCTCCGTGACCCGGTCCGCGCCGCCGCCGGTCGATCCGGAGGCGCTCGGCGAGTGGGCGTTCGCGCCCTTCGACGACGCCGTCGCCTCGGCGGAGCGAGTGGCCCTGCTCGTCCCGACCGCCCTCTCGTCGCTGGACGTGCACGCCGCGCACTGGCGAGGGGAGCCCCTGGTCGTGCGACGCGACGCGTTCTACGCGCTCGATCTGCGATCCGAGGCGGATGCGGCCGAGGGCCCGACCCTGCTCGTGATCGATCCGGGCGGGGACCTCCGCGGGGCCCGGGAGGAGCACGCGGTGCTGGCGCGATCGCTCGGAGACCACGCGCTCGCGCTCTTCGGCGACGCGGCCGACCGGGCCGCGGTGCTCCGGGCGCTGGCGGGCGCGTCGACGCTCCACTTCGCGGGCCACGCGAGCGCCTCGGGGCCGCGCGGATGGGACGGCGCGCTGGAGCTGGCCGGGGGCACGCGGCTGGGTCCGGCGGACGTGCTCGCGGCGGCGGCGGTGCCCGAGACGGTGCTGCTCTCCGGCTGCGAGACCGCGCGCGGCGACCGCGCGGCCGGGGACGTGCAGAGCGTCGGCCTGGCGCCCGCCTTCCTGCTGGCCGGAAGCCGAACGGTGATGGCGACGAGCCGACCGGTCTCGGACGAGGCGGCGGCGGCGCTCGCCCGGGCCCTCGGGCCGCGGGTGGCGCGCGGCGCGGTCGACAGAGAGGTGATGCGGAGCGCGATCACGTCGCTTCGCGGAGCGCACCCCGACGAGTGGAGGGCGTACCACGTCCTGGTCGCGGGTCTTGGAGGAGAGCGATGAAGCACGCATGGATCTGGCTCGCGGTGGCGCTGACGGGATGCGTCGTCGACGCGACCGGCGCGATCGGCCTCGGCAGCACGAGCGACGCCGACGGTGACGGCGACCCGGACGGAACGGACTGCGCGCCGCTCGACCCCACCATTCACCACGGCGCCCCCGAGGCGTGCAACGAGGTGGACGACGACTGCGACTACGTCGTCGACGAGCCCACGGGCGGCAGCTACTGCGTGCCTCTTCGCGACGCGCCGACCTGGGCCGACCAGTGCCTCGACCACGTGCAGGTCGGGCGGCTCGCGGCCCCGGGGAGCGGCTGCCCGGCGCCCGGCGGCGCGTGGACGGTCCGCAGCCTCTTCGCCGCGGTGACCGGACGAGGCGGGGCGGGCTACTGCGTCTACGAGCACCCCGACCCTCGGGAGGCCGACGTCTCGCTCCTCCCGCCCGACGCCGGCCGGCCCGCGTCGGACTGGCTGGCCCCCGACTGCCTCGCGGTCGCCCCGCTGACCCCGCCGACCCTCGCCGAGCAGGTCTCGGCCGCGGTGTGGGAGGACTACTTCGACGGCTGGCTCGAGCAGTCCGAGTGGGAGCCGCGCCTGCCCAGCTCCGGCGTCGGTGGCGCGTCCCTGCCGGCGCGCGCGGCGCACGTGGCGGTGCTCGACAGCGCGCCCCCGAACGGCGGCTTCGCGAGCCCGGCCGCCTCCACCCGCGGATCCATGTCGCGTCACGGCGCGGCGATGGGCCTGCTCGTCCAGCACCTCGCCTGCCCCGAGGGCCGCGCCGGCGGTCACTGCGTCGCCGACTTCAGCAACCACGTCGCGCTCGCGTCCACGCCGAGCGGCGGCTCGCGGCGCAGCGAGGGCGGCGCGATCGGGATGTTCCACCAGGTGGCGGAGGCCGTCGACGAAGCGGTCGGGGTGCACCGCGCGCGCTACCCCGCGCAGCCCTTCGTGCTGGTGCTCTCGATCGGCGCGGACGCCTTCTATCAGGCCGCGCACACCGGTGACCGCCCGGCGGCCGACGCCCTGATCGACGCGCTCGAGGACGCGGTCTGCGCCGAGGACGCCATCGTGTTCGCGGCGTCCGGCAACGAGACGGGCGGCCCGCACCCCGCGAGCGGGCCGATGATCCCGGCCGCCTGGACCTCCCGGACCACCCGCTGCGGCCGGCCGCTCGTGGTGCCGGTGGGCGGCGTGGATCCGCTCGACCGGGACATCCGGAAGCAGCGCGACGGGGCGCGCCCGGAGCTGGTCGCGCCAGCCCGCAGCGTCGCCCTGGATCTGGCGAACGGGGCCGGGAGCCCGGAGCCGAGCGCGCTGATGACCGGCACCTCCTTCGGGCCGGTGGCGGCGGCGGCGGCCACCGCCGTGCTCGCCGCCTACGCACCCCACCTGAGCCGCGACGACCTCGTCGACGCGCTCTACGACGCGTCGACTCCGCTGGGCCGCGGCGCGGCGGAGTTCTGCGCGACGACGAGCTGCCGCGTCACCCGGCGCCTGTCGATCTGCGGCGCCCTGCTCCACGCGCGCGACCTCGCCTGCGATCTCGCCGCGACCGAGCCGCTCTGCGGGCAGACCTTCGCCTGCGAGTCGAGGCGCGTGGCCGCCGGCGCGGGCGCGGCGGTGGTCCCGTCGCCCATCCCCGGGCCGGGCGTGGTCGGAGACGCGTCGATTCTGACCGACGTCGTCAGCTCACCCTTCTGCACCGGCACCATCCACGCGTACGCGCCGGCGCTGCCCGACCACCCGGATCTCTGCCCCTTCGACCAGTACGGCACGAGCCACGGCGGTCCGGGCTTCGGGCCTCAGCCCGACCCCGTCGGCTGCCGGGTGTGCGCCCTCGACCCGAGCGCCGGCGAGCTGGTGATGGCCCTGAGCGAGAAGTTCACGGGGGGGACGCTCCATCCCCCGACCCTCGTCACCTCCGAGGGCGACAAGATCTATCTCGGTAACGTGATCTCGGGTCCGCTCTCGTTGGGCGAAGAGTACGAGATCGACAACCTCGACGTGGACGAGAGCTCCGACTGGGCGGTCCTCTACTTCACCGTGAAGAACGACGACGGTGAGAGCTGGTCGCAGATGGAGGAGATCGAGGTCTGGTGAGATTTTCGTCGCGCCCACGTCAGATCCGGCGTGGTCGCGGCGAAGTCCTCGGCGATGCCCAGACACTCGACGGTCACCCCGCTCCACGACTTCGAAGCCCCGTTCCCGGGCGAGGCGCCTCCCGAGCTCGCGCGGCCGGAGGAACGCGAGGCGCTCGCCTGTCTGCGGGCGGGGCTGCCGGTCCTGGTCCTCGGCGAGAGCGGTGTCGGGAAGACCCGGGTCGCGCGGGCGCTCGCCGAGGCGCTCGGGCGCGGTCCGGTCGTGCGGGCCACGCTCGGGGCGAGCGACGACCTCAACACGATCACCAGCGAGCTCTTCGGGCACGAGCGGGGCTCCTTCAGCGGCGCGCTGAGCGCCCGCGAGGGCCTGGTCGCGCAGGCACACGGCGGCGTGCTGATCCTCGACGAGGTCCTCAACCTGCCGCCCCACGCCCAGCAGCTCCTGCTCGACTTCACCCAGTTCGGCACCTTCCGTCCGCTGGGCCACCGGAGCGCCGAGCCGCTCCACGCCGACGTGCGCCTCATCGCCGCGACCCACGGCGACCTCGGCGCCGCGGTGCGCGAGGGTCGATTCCGCGAGGACCTCTATCACCGCCTCGCGGGCGCGGTGCTCCAGGTCGCGCCGCTGCGCGCGCGGCGGAGCGAGATCCCGGAGATGGCGCGCGAGATCCTCGCCGGTGAGCGGCCGCCGAACCGCCTGAGCGAGGAGGCCCTCGCGCTCCTCGCGTCGCCCGACCACGACTGGCCCGGCAACGTGCGCCAGCTGCGCTCGGTGATCCTCCGGGCTCGGGCCCGCGCGACGATGCGCGGCGAGCTCACGCTGGGCCCCAGCTGCTTTCCCGAGCTCGGCGGCCCGTGCCCCGCCGGACGGGCTCCCGTCGAGGGCGACATCGGCGGTCGCTTCGAGCGGCTCGAGCAGCAGCGTGCCGAGCTCGACCGGGAGGAGGCCCGCCTCATCCGCGCCAGCCTCCAGAAGTGGGGCGGCGTCATCAGCCGCGCCGCCAACGAGATGGGCATGAAGCGCACGAGCCTCATCAGCCGCATGAAGTGCCTCGACGTGCCCCGCTGGCCCGACGGATCACCCCCCGGTCGCTGACCGCGCGCCCTGGCCCTACCATGCCCTCGTGACCCAGGGCCTCCTCCTCGTCGACCACGGCAGCCGCCGCGCCTCCGCCAACGCCCTCCTCGACGAGGTCGCCGAGCGCGTCCGCGCCAAGCTCGGGGAGAGCGCGCTCGTCGAGCCCGCCCACATGGAGCTCGCCGAGCCCACCCTCGCCCAGGCCTTCGCCCGCCTCGTCGAGCGCGGCGCCACCGAGGTCGTCGTCGTCCCCTACTTCCTGAGCCCCGGACGCCACGCCACCGAAGACGTGCCCCGCCTCGCCCGCGAGGCCGCCGCCGCGTTCCCCGACACCCCCCACCGCGTCGCCCCACCCCTCGGCCCCCACGACCTCCTCGATCAGCTCGTCCTCGTCCGCTTCCGTGAGTGAGAGCCCCTTGTGGTCCTCTCATTCGGTCAGTCGGCTGGGTCAGGGGAGAGGGGGAGGCGACTGGGTCGAGGAGAGGGGAGGTGGGAGGCGAGGAGGAATCAACTGGCTGGAGCCGACGACGCCAGTCCAGGCCGTCGGCGACGCCACCAGTCCAGGCCCGCGGGGACGGGACGAGCCAGTCCAGGCCGCCCGCGGGGACGGGACGACGCCAGTCCAGGCCGCCGGCGGGGACGGGACGACGCCAGTCCAGGCCGCCGGCGGGGACGGGACGACGCCAGTCCAGGCCGCCGGCGGGGACGGGACGAGCCAGTCCAGGCCGCCGGCGGGGACGGGACGAGCCAGTCCAGGCCGCCGGCGGGGACGGGACGACGGCAGGCGACGAGCGAAGCGAGGTCGCCGCACGCGCCACCCCGCTCGTCCGATCCCGCGGCAGCGGGCGGCCAGCTCGCGCGCAGCGCGAGCGCGAGCCGCGTGGCTCACGCGCGGAGCGCGGGACACGCGCGCCGCAGGCGCGCGACTTGGGTGGGGGGGCCCCGCGGAGCCGGCTGACCTGTCTCTGCGGAGGGTGCGGATGCACCCGGAGCGGAGACGGGTCTGACGGCGCAGCGGGGGGGAGGGGCTTGAAAAGCCCCTCCCGACAAACTCAGGGCTCCAGGCAGACGTCGGCGGAGCAGGTGAAGGGGCTCGGGCAGGGAGCGCCGCCGGCGCACGCGGGGCGCTCGCATTGACCGCTCCCGCCGCAGACGTAGGGCGCGCAGTCGGCGTCCGTCTCGCAGCCGCGAATCGAGCACTGGCCGGAGCCCCGGCAGCGGAAGCCCACGTTGCAGTCCGCGTCCGTGTCGCAGAAGCGCACGCACGCGCCGAAGGGCGTGCACTCGGTGCCGCTCGGGCAGTCGGCGTCGGTCCCGCACCCGTTGCACACCCCGCCGGGGGCCGAGCGGCTGCAGATCGCCGAGCCGCCGCAGTCGTCGCTCGTGCGGCACTGCACCGGGCCGAGCGAGGGCATGCCCGCGTCCGGTCGCGGGGTGGCGGCGTCCGCGCCGTCGATCCCGGAGTCGACGCCGGCGTCGGGATCACCCGCGACGCCGGAGTCCGTCGGGCCCGCGTCCGGGGTGACCTCCGCGTCCATGGCACGGCCGGCGTCCGAGGCGCTGGCGTCGGTCGGCGCGGGGCCCGCGTCGGGGTCGTTCGCGTCGGCGCCGCAGCCGATGGAGAGCAGGGCGATGGTGAGACACAGCGCTCGCATCGGCCGAGACTAGCAGCTACTAGCGCAGCTTCCCCGGTCCGGGGCGCTCGGGGCGCGGGCGGTGCGCGAGCAGGGATCGGAGGCGCGGATCGGACGACTCGAGGCGGTCGAGCAGGGGATCGTTCGCCTCGGTCGGGGCCGCGCGATCGCTCGCGAAGTAGGCGCCGACGAAGCGGCGACGGCCGGGGCGCCGGCGCGGGATCACGCAGTGCCAGACGCTCTCCTCGAGGAGGAGCACGTCGCCGGCCGCGAGGGAGAGCTCGACGTGACCCGGCCAGTCGGGGGCGTGCAGCGACGCCGGCGGGTCGACCGGGTCGCCGACCGCGCGCGGCAGCACGCGCCAGGGGCCCGTCTCGGGGCCCATGTCCTCGAGGAAGAGGAAGTGCACGACGCGACGCACGTCTTCCTGTCTCGGGCGCCGACCGGCACGCCGCCAGCGCTCGTCGTCGATGCCGCCGAGGTGGCTCTCCCACTCGGTGAAGCGGCGGCCCTCGTCCGAGAGCACCGCGCCGACGAGCTCGAGGTGCATGTGCGGCCCGAGCAGAGCCCGGAGGCGCGCGACCGCCGCGTCGGTGAAGAGCGTCGGGCCGAGTTCGGGCGCGTGCCCGAGGAGCGAGTAGAAGGCCATGCCGGGCCCCGCGATCTCGACGCCCTCGGCGAGCCAGATCGGCGCCTTCGCGTGCAGCGCGGGCGCCCCGAAGCGCGCGTGCAATCCGTCGAGGGTCGCTCGCGTCGCCTCGAGCGTCTCGGGATCGTAGAGCCCGCGGAGGACCTCGTAGCCGCGCGTCTCGATCACTCGCGCAGGCTCCGCGAGGCCACGTGCTTCGGCGCGTTCGCCCGGGTGAAGCGGAGCCCGGTCTGCTCGAGGCGCTCGATCGCCGCGGCCGCGATCGCGCGTGCCCGCGCGGCCCGCGCCTCGTCCGTCACCGGGCGCCCTTCGCGGACCGCGGCCACGAACGCGCGGAGCATGCGCGCGTCCAGGTCGTCGAGCGCCACGGTGCGCGCGCCGTCTTCGGTCAAGACGTCGAGGCCCGCGTCCCCGCCGTCGAGCGCCAGCGTCAGGGACGCCGCGCCGAGCTCCAGGTGCACCGCCTCCGGGCGCGCCTCGCCGACGTGGCGCGCGTCGGTCAGCGTCGCGTCGGGCGCGCGCTCGAGCGCGAAGGCGATCAGCCCCTCGAGGAGCGGGACCAGGCTCCGCTTCGACCACGCGCCCGGCGCCCGGGGCCCCACCCGGTGCACCGCGCGTCGCAGCGCCCCGGAGGGCGCGTCGGCGAACGCGAGCGGGTGCGCCGGCGCGAAGACGGTCACCCCCGACGCGGGCGCCTCCCCTTCGACGAGCAGGGCCGCGTCGGGTCGCATCTCCTCGAAGGCCTCCGCCGCGTCGGTCCAGCGCGGGCAGTCGCCGAACGCCGGGTCCCGCGCCTCCTCGGCGTGCGGGCCGATGATCGCGTCCAGGCTCGCCCCCTCGATCGATCGGAGCGCGGCCGCGAGCTCCGCCGCCCGCGGCCCGGTGCCCAGCATCGCGATCCTCGCCGGGCGCTCTCCGCGCGCCGCCGGCCGGTCGGTGAGGGCCGGCGTCTCCAGCGTCGCGGCGCGCGCCTCCCGGGCCCGGTCGCGCAGGAAGTCGGGCAGCGCCTCGAAGTCGGGCGGCGGGAGGCCCCAGGGCTCGGTCTTCAGGGCGCGGATCCGGTCGAGCTCGTCTTCCGAGAACGGCGCGCCCTCGACCGGCGTCAGCTCGTCGAGCCCGTGACGCTCGGCGTAGGGCTTCCACACGCCGGTGCACACCTGCGCGTAGCGGCAGCGCTCGCAGCCCGGGCCCTGCGTCTTCTGAGGCGTGTCCTCGCTGAGCCCGGCCGCCGCGTGCTCGAAGATGTCCGACCACGCGCGGAACGCGCCCAGCCGGCACGGCGGCACCCCCTGACGCGCGCCGACCCACGCCGGCTGACCGATCGCGAGCGCCTCCGCCATCGCGGCCTCGAGGTGTGGCTGCAGCGCGCTCAGCCGCGGCATCATCGCGAGGTCCTCGAGCGCCTTGTACTGCGGCGTGACGAACGCGAAGGAGATCGCGACCGCGCCCTCGAACCGCGCCCGCACGAAGCGCACGAACGCGGTCAGGAAGCGCATGTTCTCGGTCGTGATCACGTGGTTCACGGTCGTCTTCACGCCCGCGCGCGCGAGCAGCTCGGTCGCCCGCGCGGTCCGCTCGAGGTCGCCCTCCTTGCGCGTGAGGTGTCGGCTGAGGCGCTCGTCGTGCGCGTGCATCGACACGAACGCGTGGGTGAGCCCCGCGTCGACGAGCGCCGCGACCTTCGCCTCGCGATCGAGCAGGGTGCCGTTCGTGACCAGCTCGACCTCGTCGATCCCGAGCCGGCGCGCTTCCGCGACGTAGCGTGGGAGGTTCTTGGCCAGCGTCGGCTCGCCGCCCCCGAAGGCCAGCCGCGACACGCCCCGCTCGGCCGCGCGCACGATCTGCTTCAGCATCGCGTCGTCCGACGTCCACACGTTCTCCGACGTCTCGTTCGCGCTGCAGAACACGCAGTCCTGGTTGCAGTTCACGGTCGGCCGCAGCACCAGGAGCCCGGTCCTCCTGGCCGCCTCCCGCCGGGACTCCGTCCACTCGGCGTGCGGGGTGCTGCGCTGGTGATAGAGCGCGGCCGGGCGCTCCGGCAGCGGCGCCAGCCCGGCGTCGCCGAACCTCTCGAGCTGCGCCCGCGGCGTGCCCGGGCACTGCGGCGCGCACGCGCACGCGTCGCAGATCTCCGGGCGAACGCACCCGAAGGCCGGCGGCCGCGCGCGCTTCGGGTCGAAGCGGAAGATCTCCCCGCGCGTGGGCAGCGCGCAGAACGGCACCCCGGCGTCGCGGCTGAGCGTCGCCTCGATCCCCGCCTCCGCGCACCACGCGATCGCGGCGTGGAGGTGCGGGCCGATCTCGGGCCACGGCGGCGTGACCAGCTGCGGGTGCACGTCTCCGCGCGGGGCCACGAAGCGCACCGTCGCGACCCGGTCGCAGCGCGCCCACGCCCGCTGCACCGCCGAGCGCGGATCGGAGAGGCGGCGCGCGAGCAGCGGCACCTCGAGCTCCACCCGGAGGCCCGCCGCCGCGTAGCCTGCGAGCGCGCTCAGGCTCGCCTCGAGCTGCCCCGGGCGCCCCGCGATCCGATCGTGCACCGCGTCGACGTGGGAGAACACCGGGACGATCACCCCGGTCACCCCCGCGTCCACCAGCGCCTCGGCCGACCACGCCTCCCCGTGCGTGCGGACCCAGCGCTCGACCCACGTCGCGCCGCGCGACGCCTCCAGGATGCGCGCCGTCCAGCCCGCGTCACCCCGCAGCGTCAGCCGCGCGCCTCCTCCTCCCGCGGCCTCCACCCCGTCGCGCGACGCCGGCCCGGTCAGCGGACAGAGGGCGCAGCCTCGATCGCAGCCAGGCGCCGCCTGCAGCGTCACGTCGCGTCCGCGCCCGCTCACCGGTGCATCGTATCACCAGCGGATCGCGACCTCGTCCACCCTCACCCGCGCGCCGGCCGACAGGAAGCCTCCGACCCGGAAGCCGTCGAGCTCGCGCGTCGACAGGTGCTCGAACTCGAGGCTCATGTCGCTCCTCGTCAGCGCGTGCAGGGGCACCTGGATGAGGTCGTACGTCGTGCCCGCGCGGAGCACGAACGGCTCGATCTTCCAGACCTCGAAGCTCGTCCCCTCTCGCAGGTGCAGGCCGATGTTGGACCAGGTGGAGGCCTCCCCCGCCTCGAACGCGACCGCCATCTCCAGATAGGCCAGCCCGAAGCTCCCTCCGCTGATCGGCAGGGCGCCGGCGCGCATGTCCTGCCAGCGGATGTTCTCGTAGCAGAAGCCAGGCGGCTGCGGGCACTCCGGGCTCGGCGGAGGGCAGCTGGCGTGCTCGTAGAGGAGGTGATTCGTCGTCCGGTAGGGCGCCTCCGACGAGAGGACGATCTCGCCGGGGAGCGGGTAGCCTCGCGGGCGCGCGTCCGAGAACAGGACCACCTCGCCGATCGGCGCCGGGGTCGTGGTGGCGGGGGCGACGTTGCTGCGCGAGCGGTGACCGCGGCGGTCGATCGCGATGAGCTGGGCGAAGTAGCGGGTGTCCGGCGTGTGCCGGTCCGTGTACACCGACAGGACTCGATCGTTGTCGCCGCAGGTTCGGAGGCGGGTCCAGAGGCCGAGGCTGGGGCGCTCTTCCTCGTCGATTCTTCGGGCGGTCCCGGTCTCGGACGCGAGGTCCTCCTCACTCTCCGCGATGACGAGGACCAGCGTGTCGAAGTCGTCCTCCAGGTCCTCCATGCCCTCCGTGCTCCAGCTCCAGTGGATGCTGTTGGGCGTCTGCCAGTCCGCCCGCAGGTCGCGGACCCGGATCCGTCCCTCGGGCGGCCCGGCGTCCGGGCGCCCCGCGTCCTCCGTCTCCGTGCCCGAGTCGTGGACCGCCGGGCCCGCGTCCTGGCCCGCGTCCGGGGGCGCCTCCCCCGGCACGCACCGATCTAGGTCGCAGTAGAACCCCGGGGCGCAGGGGCAGGGCTTGCCGGAGATGTCGAGGTCCGGGATGCAGGCGGCCAGCCCGAGCGCCAGCGCCAGCGTCCCGCACGCTCCGAAGAGACTTCGCGGAGAGACCATGCACGCGATGGTGAGTGACCGACCCCCGGGGGGCGACTGACCTCCGCTTAGCTGGCGCCGCGAATCACTCCTCCTCGGCGGCCTCCGGAGCCTCGCGGCAGTGCACGACGACCGCGCTCGAGGGCTCGTTGGGCGGGAAGAGCTCGCGGAAGAAGGAGCCGCAGCCGGTGAGGCCGAGGGCGATCACGAGGAGCAGGAAGGTGTGTTCGATCTTCATGCTCGACGGACGGAAATCGGGCCTCCGGACTGACGCTGGGAGCGAGATTCCGACCCCATTCTCGCGCTTCCCAGCGGCGCGTCGGGGGGCTACCTTCGCGGACGATGAGCATTCGCAAGACCAGCCCCGCGGAGCGGGTGGACATGATGCTGGCGCAGGCCGAGCGCTTCATCGCCAACGACCTTCGCGGTGAGGCGATCGCGCGCGCCAAGCAGGCCATCGCCTACTGCGATCGGGAGGCGACCCGGCGCGCGGACTCGGCGCTCGGCGCGCAGCTCGAGCAGCGGAAGCTCCTCGCGGAGTCGATCCTGCTCCGGCTCGGGCACACGGTCCGAGGCCGCGACGGCGCGCTCAACGTCGACGCCGAGGACGCGCTGCACTTCGAGGCCTGGGCCGCGGACTGACGGTGCGTTCCGCGCTCGTCCTCGCGCTCGCGCTCGCGTGGCCCTCTGCAGCTCTGGGACAGGCGGCGGCGCAGCAGCAGGCGCAGGGGCAGGCGCCCATGGCCCTCCGGACCGGCTACACGCCGGACCCGGTGCGCATGCAGGGGGTCGCTCGCGGCGCCCGGCCCCTCCGCGAGCTCGCGCCGAGCTGCCCCGGGCACGTGGGCGACGCGCCGAGCCACGTGCTCGAGCTCGAGTCGAGCTTCCCGTTCCTCCGCCTCTTCGCGATCGCGCCGCGCGACGTCACCATCGCGGTGCGGGGGCCGGACGGTCGCTGGCGCTGCGGCGGGCGGCGCATCGGCGAGGCGCCCCGGGAGCAGGGCGCGTTCGCGTCCGGTCGCTGGGAGATCTGGGTCGGCAGCCTCGAGGCGGATGCGGAGGTGCCCTACGAGCTCGTCGTGACCGAGTTCCGGAGCGTGACCCCCGCGACCGGCCAGGGAGAGACCAGCTCTCCGGTCGGCGGCGGGCGCGAGATCGGCCTGGAGGTCGAGGCCGAGGAGGGGCGGTATCGCGATCGACGCCTCCGCCGAGGGTTCTTGCCCGATCCGCGCGAGGACGGGGGGCGAGGCGGCGGCGAGATCGACGTGCGCAGCCTGGGCGGCCAGTGCGAGGGGCACGTCGGCGCCGTGCCGAGTCACGTGCTCACCCTCCGCTCACCCTTCGACTACTTCCGGGTGCAGCTCGGGGACGCGACCGGCGAGGCGACCCTGATCGTGCGCACGCCCGGGGGCCGCTATCTCTGCGCCGCGCCCTCCGAGGAGAACCCGTTCGTCGATCAGGACGCGTGGGCCGAGGGGCGCTACGCGATCTGGGTCGGCAGCCGGGAGCCCGAGGCCACGCCGGAGTACCGCATCTGCTACACCGAGGTGCGCCCGGCCGAGGGCTCGGTGGCCTGCGGGAGCGACCGGACCGGGAGCGATGGTGACGCGGCCCGACCTCGTCGTCGGGATCCCCGCCGCGCCCCGGCGCCGGACGAGCCGGCCGCCGACGAGTAGCGGTTAAACGCCAAGAGGCCGCGGGGCGAATGCCGCCGCAGCCTCGGCTCTCGAGCGCCGGAGAGACTACTTCGTCCGGTACACGATCATGCCGTGGTTCAGATCGTACGGCGAGAGCGCCACGGTCACCCGGTCGCCGAGAATCACGCGGATGCGGTACTTGCGCATCCGGCCACAGAGCTTCGCGCGCACCGTCGGGCCCGCGTCGGTCTCGACCTCGAACTGACCGCCCGCGAACACGTTCGTCACGGTGCCTTCGAGCTTGACGTGATCGCTACGCTCGTCGTCACCGTCGAAGTCGCGATTTCCGCCTCCGCCTTTTCTGCGGCCGCCGCCTCGACGGCCTCCGCCCCTTCGTTTCGCCACTGACCCTCCTGGGATTGAGACTACCGCCCCGGCCAAGCTGCGGACCGGTCGCGGGTTGATGCGCCGTGGGGCCTGGGATGGCCAGCGCGGCACGTGACGCGACGCACGGGGAGCCCGTGAGGGCCCGAGCCGGCGGTCGGTCCCCGCCGATATAGAGGGGGAAGCCCCCGGCCGCAACCGTCCCCGCTCAGGCGCCCTGGGCGCGGAGGAACGCGTCGGCCTCCTCCAGGGGCACGTGATCGGCGATGTCGCGGCCTTGGTAGGTCCGCTGCACGACGCCCCGGCGGTCGATGAAGAAGTCGGCGGGCACCCGCAGGGCCGGGCCGTCCGGCAGCGCCAGGAGCTTGATGCCCCGGGTGGTCGCGGCGGAGAGCCCCTTGGAGAACACGTTCGCGGACAGCGCGGCGCCGAACGAGGCCTCGAGGCCGTACTTCTCGTACAGCTCCATCTCGGGATCGGCGATGAGCTGGAACGGCGGGCTCTGCTTGGCCACGAACTCCCGCAGTCGGTGGGCGGGCGACTGGAACACCGCCAGCAGGTGGAAGCCGCGGTCGGCGAACATCTCCCACCGCTCCAGCATCTCGTGCACCCGGTAGTTGCAGAGCGGACACGACGCGAAGCGGAAGAACGCCAGCCAGACGGGCGCGCCTCGCCGCGACGACAGCCGGATGCGCTCGTCGGTCAGCCCCGACGCCTCGAAGTCCGGCGCCTCTGTCCCCGCCTCGATCATGCCCTCGGCTCTAACGGCAGATCGCGTCTACGATCAATCCTCCGCGCCCAGTGACGTCGTACCCTGCGAGACATGGGCTGGGCCATCGAGCGAGACGCCGCCATCGACGCGCCCGTCGCGGCGTGGACCAGGCGCGCCGCTCCGAGCGAGCCCGGGCTGTCGCTCGAGCACGACGGCGACGGGCGGCTGCGACTGAGGGCCGGCGGCGTGGCCCGCATGTGGGCGCGACGGGCGCCGCGCTACGCGGGGGTCTGGGTGCTCCGCCGCCGCTCGACCGCCTCGCTCGGGGTGACGCCGCCGATCTCCGCGCGCCTCGCGCGAGCGAAGACCGACCTCGGGGCGTGGCTGACCTGGACCGCCGCGGCGCTGGAGCAGAGCGAGGTCTCCCCGTTGACCGCCGGCACGTGGCGGCTCGAGGTCGCGTCGCTCGCGGGCTGCGAGGCCGCGCTCGAGGTGCCGCGCCTGCGGTTCGAGGCCTGGGGCCCGTCGGGATCGGGGGCGATCCTCCCGCTGCGCGACCCGTCGCCCCCGGACGCCGGGCGGGTGAAGTCGTGGCGAAAGCACGCCCGCGCCGGGACGCTCCCCCCGCTCCTGCTGTGGTGGATGAGCGCGCTCGACGTGCACCTGCTGCTCGACGGGCACGACCGCCTGCGGGCCGCGAGCCTCGAGGGGGTGTCGCCGACCGCGCTGACCCTGGCGCGCGTCGACGAGATCACGAGCGCCCCCGAGTGGCGCGAAGCCCTGCGCCAGCGCTACGCGCGCGTGTTCGACGAGGAGCCCCGGCTGGCGCTGCCCACCCGCGAGCGCCTCGGTCGCCAGCTCGCCGAGGCGCACGCGCCCTGGCGCGTCGCCTCCACCGTCGCCCGCCATCGGCCGATGACCGCGGCGTGGCGGGAGGAGGTCCGCGCCGAGCTCGGAGAAGAGGAGGCGCGCCCTCTCCTCAGCGCGCCCGAAGCGCCGGCACCTCGTCGGTGACCAGGCCGTCGACGCCGAGCGACTCGAGGCGGCGCGCCTCGGCGGGGTCGTTCACCGTCCACGGGTTCACGAACAGCCCGGCCCGCTTCCAGCGGCGCATGCGCGCCGGGGTGCAGAGGGCGTGGTGCGGGTGGAGGCCCTCGGGCCGGACGGCGTGATGGAAGGCCCAGGCGCGCAGCAGGCCGGTGTTCTCGCGGTCGAAGAGGAAGGCGCGGCGCACCGCGTCGCCGCAGCTCGCGAGCACGACTGGGTCGAAGCTGGAGAGCAGGATCGCCTCCCGCTCGCTGCGGCGTCGTCGGGTGAGCAGCCGCCGCACCGCCCGCCCCGTCTCGCGTCGGCTCGGCACGTCGCCCTTCACCTCGACGTTGAGGGCGAGCCCCGCCCCGACCACGAGATCGATCGCGTCGTCGAGGAGCGGCGGCCGCGCGCCGCCCCCCAGGTCGAGCTCCCGCAGGCTCGCCCAGGGCATCAGCGCCACCCACGCCGCGCGCCCGGTCAGGCGCCCGAAGTGCGGATCGTGCGCCACCACCACCTCGCCCGACCCGCACGTGCGCACGTCGAGCTCCACCCCGTCCGCGCCCTGGTCGATCGCCGCCTGGAACGCCTCGAGCGTGTTCTCCGGGTGCGCCTGATGCGCCCCGCGATGCGCGTAGAGCCGCAAGACCCGAAGAGTACCGAACGGGGAAGGGGACGGAGTGAACTTGTGAACCTACGTGGTCGAAATGCCTACGTCGGGCCCCGAATTGAAAAGAGCGCCGGCTCCGCGAGGGAACCGGCGCTCGGTGGGGAGCCCGCCGAAGCTCAGCGGGTGGTGACGTGCAGCCGCCAGGCGTCGACGGTGCCGGTGTCGCCGGCCGCGCCGTCGACCACGGTGAGGCGCCAGGTGCCCGCCGCGTCCTCGCCGATGAACTGCGGGACGTCGAAGGTGCGCTGGATGCCGCCCGACGCGCTCGACTCGGTGAGGAGCACGAACTCGCTGCCGCCCTCACGGCCGAAGCGGAGGGTCAGCTCGTAGGGGAAGGTGTGGGTGATGTCGACCTCGACGCTCATCGCCGTGATCTCGCCGCCCTCGCTCACGTCCGCGGTGGTGGTGACCTGCCCGTCGTCCGGGATCGCCACCGGAGCGTCGCCGTCGACCGGCGGGCGCGCCATCGGGGTGCCGCCGCAGTCGGTGGTGCAGCGGGTGAGCTCCATGCTCCAGCTGTTGAGCACGCCGGTGTCGGCGCTCGCGTGGTCGCTGACGACCAGGGTGTAGACGCCGGCCGCGTCGGTGCCGTTGAACTCGGTCACGTCGAAGGTGTGCACGAGGTCGTCGGCGCTGCCGCCGGTGCGCTCCTGGAGGGTCGCCTCGACGCCGTCGTCACGCACGAGGCGGACGCTGAGGTCGCCGCGGTAGCTGTGGGTGATGTCGACGCTGACCGCGAGCGAGCTGATGGTGCCGCCCTCGGCGACCTCGATGACGCTGCGGGCGCCGGCCGGGTCGTTGTCGGGGATCTCGGTCGGGGTGTCGTTGCGGAGCTCGTCGCTCGGGTCCATGCAGGCGCGCTCGCCGGCGCAGGCGGCGTCGGCGCAGTCGGCCGCGCCGTTGCGGTCGTTGTCGACGCCGTCGTTGCAGACCTCGGGGATCATCACGTCCGGGAGACCCGAGACGTAGGCGGTGAGGTGCTCCTGGACGTAGCGGTAGGAGATCCAGCCGTAGCCGGCGCCGTGCGGGTTGTTCACCCCGAAGCGGCCGGTGCCCCAGCTGTTCTTGAAGAGGAAGAAGCCGGTCTCCATCTCGCCGGTCTCGTTGCCCTCGCCGTCCACGCGCGGGACCGAGAGGTTGTCGTCCCAGCCGACGAGCAGGAAGCCGTGGCCGGCGCGGCGGTCACCGCTCGAGTCCTCGATGTCCGCGTCGTTCGGGCTGAGCACGTAGCCGTTGCGCGAGTACTCGCTGTTGGTGGTCAGGTTGCTGCGGCCGTGGTTCCACGACTGGTAGAAGAAGTCGCCGCTGACCACGACCGGGGTGCGGGTCGAGACCATGTGGCCCTTGAGCGAGCGGGCGCTCGGGTTGATCCAGCGACCGGCCGGGAGGTGGAAGCGCTGCGCGGCGAGCGCCTCCTCGGGGGGCTGCCCGTTCGTGTAGCAGTAGGTCGGGCGGCTGTCGCCGGTGCACATCGGGTCGTTCGAGGTGCCCCACTCGGAGCTCTCGTACGGCCAGAACCGCTCCTCCACGACGCCGTAGCGGTTGATCGCGCGGAGGTTGTAGCTGGGGTTGCTGCCCGAGCTGTTCGGGAACGAGCCGAGCTCGAGCTTGGCCGACCACTGGAGGAACTGCTCCGAGAAGTCGGGGGTCTCGATGGTGCCCTCGGCCAGGTAGAGGCTCTCCATCAGCGCGGCGGTCGCGAAGATGGTGCAGGTCCCGCGGCTGCCCTGGGAGCGGACCGCGGTCTGGATCTCCATCAGGTCGAAGGTCTCCGGGAGGACCTCGTCGGCCTTTCCGTCGACCGGGCAGCTCATGCAGCGGTCGTCGGGGGCGTCGGCGTAGATCGCGTCGACGTCGGAGAGCGGGAAGTCGTCCCCGGTGGGCGAGGACGGGTCTTCGGTCGCGCAGCCAGTGGAGGTCAGCGCGAGGGCGATGCCGGCGAACAGCCAGCGGGAGGAACGGGTGAAGCGCATGGTCGCGATGCTAGCGCATCGGGCGTGCCATGCAGCGTTCCGCGCGATCGCCGCCCAGAAAGGTGGCGTCTCGGGGCGCCGGATCGGCCCCCGGTGGCCAGTCGAGCCGCCACCCGCGTCACTCCCCGACGAACCCGAGGGTGACCACGCCGCCGTAGCTGGGCGTGCCGGCGAAGCTGCCGCGGAAGGCGCCGGAGATGGCGAGCCCGTCGCCGGCGCGGACCTCGACGCCCGCCTCGATCCCGGCCTGGAGGAGCAGCGCGTCCGGGTGCTCGGTGCCCAGCTCGCCCAGGCGGTCGTCGCGCACGTTCACGTCGAGGAAGGCGCCCCCGATCGACGCGCGCCCGAGCACGTAGGGGACGACCGGCCCGAGCTCGACCTGGAGCCCCGCCGCCGCCTCGAGCTGGATCACGAAGACGCCGCGGGTCTGGACCTCGAGGCTGGATCCGTCGACCCGCGTCCACGAGCCGCCGGTGTCTCCGCCGCCGATCAGGACGCGCAGCTCGGGCATGCGGAGGATGCCCTCGGCGCGCATGCCGAAGCCGAACATCACCCCGCCGACGGTGCTGTTGCCGAGGCCCTGTCCGGGCCCGATCCGGGTGCCCGCGAGGGCCGAGACCTCGGGGCTCGAGAGGTCGAAGTCGAGGCTCGACAGCTCCAGGCCCTCGGCCCAGCCCCCGAAGGCCACCCAGCCCTGGAGCTCCTCCTCCGGCTCTTCTTCCGGGGCGGGAGCGACGATCGCCCTCGGGGGCGGCGCGGGGGAGGGAGGCGCCGGCAGCTCCGGTCTCTCGACCGTCTCTTCGACCGGTTCGTCGACCGGGACGACGACCACCACCGGGACTTCGCCATCGTCCACCGCGATCGTCGCCTCCACCGGCGCGGCGGGCAGCACGCCCTCGGCCTCCACGTCCACTCGCAGGGTCTGGGCCGCGGCGAGCCGGGGGAGCAGGGCGAGAATCATCATCGAGATCGCGGTCGGTCGCATCGTCACCTCCGCCTCCCCAACGCGGCCGCGCGCGCCCGCTTACACCTCCGGTGCACCGCCGCGGGCGATCGAGGCCGACGTGCTTATCTGGGCAGCGTGGCCGACCCGGAGCTGCGTACGATCCTGTGTCCCGTCGACTTCTCGCTCGGCTCCGAGGAGGCGCTGCGCTACGCGCTGTTCCTCGCGCGGGTGCACGGCGCCAGGGTCCGGGTGCTGCACGTCGACGACTTCTCGAGCTTCGGCGTGCCGGGCGAGGCGGGGCTCATCGAGGAGCGTCACGCGCGCCTGGGCGAGCAGCTCCGCGAGCTCGTGAACCGCCACCGGGGGGGGTCGATCTCGAGGCGCGCCTCCAGAGCGGCATCCCCTACGAGGCGATCGTCGAGGCCTCGCACGATCCCGAGGTCGATCTCATCGTGCTCGGCACCCACGGCCGCACCGGCCTGCGCCGCCTCCTCGTCGGATCGGTCGCCGAGCGCGTGGTCCGCACCGCGCACGTCCCGGTGGTCACCGTGCGTCACCCCGAGTACCGCGACGTCCCGAAGACGCCCGGCGCTCCGATCCGCTGATCAGCTCGAGATGGCGGCCTCGAGGTGGGCGCGCAGCGGCGAGCCCTCGGCTTCGAGCGCCTCGCGGGTGCGGCGGTAGCCGTCCTCGAGGATCGCGCGGCGGGCGGCGAAGTTCATCGGGCTGTACATGAACATCGTGGCGTCGTCGGGCTCGGGCTCGAGCAGGAGCAGCTCGGTGCCCGGATGATCCAGCTCGTACTTGCGGATGCCCTCGAGGAGGCGGGCCTCGCTCCGCAGGCGCCAGGCCTGGCTGTAGACCCAGATGAGGCCCTTGTCGCGCACCCGGCTCCGCGGCCCGTGCCCCGTCGGGACGGCTCCGCTCGCGCCGTCCGCCCGGACCGGGACCATGGGGTTGATGATCAGCACCACCGAGCAGCCGGCGTTCGCCGCGAGGTCCGCGTGGGCCACGTCGCCCATGCCGCCGTCGATGTAGTCGCGCCCGTCGATCCGGACCGGCGCGAACAAGAGCGGTATCGCGCTCGATGCGCAGATCGCGCGCCCGACCGGCACGTCCGCGAGGTCGCCGTCGCCGAAGACCGCGCGCTCGCCGCGATCGAGGTCGTTGGCCACGAGGTAGAGGCGGCGCTCGAGGGCGTCGAAGTCCTGCGGGATCTGCCGCCGGGCCATGAAGCCCTCGAGGAAGCGCTCGTAGGCGTCGAGCGTGAAGATGCCGGCGGGGAGCGAGTCCCAGAATCGATCCAGCTCGTTCCAGACGTCGAGGTCGAGGGGGCTCGAGGCGGCGCTCGAGACGAAGCGGCGGACCGCGCCGACGACGCTGGTCGCGACCCGGCGCCACTCCTTCGCGTCGAGGCGGAGGAGGTGGTTGCGGCGCAGGTTGAAGAAGTCGTCGGCCGGGTCGAGGAGCGCGCGATAGAGGCGGAGCGCGGAGTGGCCCCCGGCGAGCACCGCGGCCAGCGTCGAGCCGCTCGAGCTGCCCACGTAGACGTCGAAGTCCGCGGCGCTGAAGCCCTCGAAGGTCTCCTCGAGCGCGGCCAGGCAGCCGACCTCGTACATCACGCCGGTGATGCCGCCGCCGCCCAGGCAGAGCCCGATCTTCGCTCGTTCAGTCACGCTCACCGCTCAGCCGCGCGATGGCCATCACGCTCGCGGCGGCCACCAGCGCGCCGCCGAGGGCCAGGCCCAGCGGCAGATGGTACACGTCGGCGCCGACGGTGTTGAAGCCCTCGATCCGCACCACCGAGGCGGGCAGCAGCACCGGCACCGCGTTGAACGCGCCGTGCATCGCCACGCAGGGCAGGATCGAGCCGGTGCGCTGACGGATCACGCCGAGCACCAGCCCGGCGACGAAGACCATCGCGATGAGCGCGGGCGCGCCGTGGATGAGCGCGAAGAGCGCGGCGCTGAGCACGAGGCCGACCCGATCGCCGTAGCGATAGGAGAGCCCCGGCAGCAGGAGGCCCCGGAAGAGCAGCTCCTCGCCGATGGCCGGCGCGGCGACGATCGTCAGCGGCACCAGCAGCGCGTCGGCGATGGAGTCGATGCGCACCGCCTGCTGGAGGAGCAGCTGCTGGTCGAGGCTCATCGCGGCGCCGCCGGCGAGGTCGACGATGAGGTTCACCAGCTCGCGGAGCGGGAACTGGAGCGCCAGCCCGCCCACGATGGCCAGGACGATGATCGCGGCCGGCACCGGGTTGATGTCGAGCGCCTCGCGGTAGGTCAGCTCGCGCCCCCACGCCGCCGCCGTGCCGAGCCCGGTCGCCACCAGCAGCCCGGTGAGCAGCGAGAGCTGCACGACGACCGGCTGGACCCAGGTCTCGTCGAGCGCCTGCCCGAAGGCCGCCCCCGAGAAGAGGGCCGTGAGCCCGGCCGAGAGGCTCAGCGCGCCCAGCGTCACCGCCACCACGACGAAGAGCAGCCCGAGCGCGCCGAGCACGGTCACGGCGCCGCGCGGACCGAGGAGCATGGCCATCACCTACGCCGTTTCCGGTCGCTCCGCCATGTCCGCGCATCGCGTGAGGAATCCGGCGATCCGGGCTACGCTGCGGCGAACATGGCCAAAGCTTCTCGCGCCCTGATCCTCTCGCTCTGCCTGCTCTCTCTCGCGTGCGGCGGTCCCGCCACCGGAGCCCGGCACGCGGGCCAAGCGGGGCAGCCCCCGGAGGTCACCGCCGAGACGTTCCACGAGGTGGAGCGCGCGTACTGGCAGATGGAGCCGGACGACCCGTCGCGGGTGGCCTGGCGCGACGCGCTGATCGCGCACCTCTCCGCCCGCTCGCCGGAGCTGCTCGAGGAGGGCGACTACGACGCGGTGGTCGAGCACCTCGCCGAGATCGCGTCGCTGTTGACCCCCGCCGACGTGGGCGACGGCCGCGTGCCGGCGGACGTGGCCCCGGTGGCGCGGTGGGTGGTCGAGCGGGGCTCGCCGCGCGGCGACGAGGGCCGGGTGATGGGCGCGCTGCTGCTCCTGCACGCCATCGGCGAGGAGGGCAGCGCCGCGGAGCGCGAGCAGGTCGCCCGCTGGGGCCGGGACGCGCGCGCGGGCATCGAGAACCCGCTCGAGCGCTACGGCGATCTCATCCAGGTCTGGGAGCAGCACGAGGAGATCGCGCCGGCGCCCGAGGTGCTCACCACGCTCGCTCGCCTCTACGTCGAGCAGCGCGACGCGCTCATCGGCGCCTTCGGCCCGGAGGGGCAGGGCGGCAACGCGCCGGGTCGCCTGAGCTTCCAGCAGCTGCGGCTCGCGCCGCTCCTCGTGCAGCGCGCGCCCCTCGACGTGGCCGCGGTCTACCTGCGGCACGGCGATCTCCAGAGCGCGATCGAGCACGTCGAGCGCATGGGGGATCAGAGCGGCGTGGAGCAGCGCCTCCTCCAGCTCCTCGAGCGCGCCCGCGAGAACAACGAGGGCGGCGCCACGTCGCTCTCCGAGCTCGCCCAGGGCTTCGTGCGCGCCCGTCCGAACGTCTCCGAGGCGGTGTGCCGGCTCGGCATCCGCCGCTTCCCCGACGACGCCCGCTTCCCGGTCTGCCTCGCCCGCGTGGCGATGGAGCAGAACGAGGTGGGCGCCGCGACCGCCTGGTACGCCGAGGCGGTGCGGCTCGCGCCCGACGACCGCGAGGTCTACGACGAGGCCCTCGGGCAGCTCGACTCCATGATGGAGGAGGGGCTCTTCGAGGCCGACGTGAGCCAGAGCCGGGTGATCGCGCGCCACGCCCTCGAGATGCTCGAGGAGCGGCAGCGCCGCTGGCCGGATCGCGCGCCGTCGGTGAGCCGAAGCGAGCTGCTGCTGCAGCTGGGCCGGGCCGAGATGAGCGCCGGCAACGTGGCCGAGGCGCGGGAGCGGCTCGAGGCCAGCCTCGCCGCCGACGAGACCCGCGAGGCGCACATCCAGCTCGGGCTGCTGCTCGAGCGGGTCGGCCAGGGCGCGGACTCGGCGCGTCACTACCGCGCGGCGCTCGACCTGATCACCGAGAGCGGCCCCGAGGGGGCGGCCGAGCGCGCGGAGCTGCTCGAGCACCTCGGCGACGCGCAGCGCATCGCCGGCGACGAGCGCCAGGCGGAGCGCATGTACCGCCAGTCCCTCGCGCTCTGGAACGACCTCATCGAGCAGGTCCGCGGCCCGCGGCGCTCGGTGGTGGAGGTCCGGCGCGGCGTGCTGCACAGCCGGCTCGGCAACACCGAGGCGGCGATGGAGTCGTTCGGCAACGCGATGGACGCGGCGCCGAGCTGGCGCGAGCCCTACGCGGCGATCCTCGCCCACCTGGTCGTCAGCCAGCCGAACCTGGAGCTCGCCCAGCAGGTGCTCCGCCGCGCGAACTACCAGCTCACCCTCGAGCCGCAGTGGAAGGTCTACTTCGCGCTCTGGGTGCAGGCGATCGCGGCCCGCGCCTCGAGCGAGCCCGAGCGCGAGGTCGGCATCCTGCTCCGCGATCTCTCCCGGGGGGACGGCTGGAGCTCTCGCCTCGCGGCCTACGCCCGCGGCGAGATGCCCTACGGCGACCTCGTCGAGGCGGCGGACGACGACGGCGAGCGCGCGGAGGCCGCCTTCTACGAGGGCACCCGACGCCTCGGCGCCGGCGACGTCCCCGGCGCGCGCGAGCTCTTCCAGAGCGTGCTCGAGAGCGGCATGGTCAGCTTCTACGAGTACGCCATGGCCCAGGAGCTGCTCGGCGCCTTGCCCTCGTCCGAGGGCTCCGTCGCCGAGCAGTGAGACCTGACCTCCTCGTCGGTCAGGCCGCCTTCTCGGCTTCCTTCTGCGCGGGCTTCTCCTTGCGGAACTGCTGCGCCATCTGACGCTCCTGCTTCTTCGTCAGGACCTTGCCCGCGAGCTGGAAGACCTCTTGCTCCTCTTCGTCCATGTGATGACGGAGCTCGTGGGCGAGGGTGTGGAAGCGGTTGAGCCAGCCGGTGCTGCTCATGTCCATCTCGGCCAGCTCCTCGAAGATCTCCTCGGCCTCGTTGTGCTCCTCGACCGAGTGCCCGGCCTTGCTCCGGGTCTGCTCGTCCGCGATCAGCGTCGAGTAGAAGACGCGCTCCTCGACGGCGGCGTGCGAGAGGGCCTCGACCTTCAGTCGCTCGAAGAGCTCCCGGCGTCCCTTGGAGTCGCCGTGGGTCTTCTCGATGAGGTCGATGAGCGTGCGCTGGGTCTGGTGCTCGTCGCGCAGCACGTCGTAGATGTTCTCGGCCATGGTTCTTGGGCTCCTTTCGTGCCGAGAACCACGTCGCATCTCCCGTGCCTCCGCCCCCCGCGGGGGCCGCGGGGCCGCCGATCGTGACGCTACGCCCCGCCCTGGGCCGGGCTGCCCCCCTCAATCGAGCTGACGGCAGTCGCGCTGGACGCGCCAGACGCCGCGGGCGAACTGGCCGTTCGGGGCCGCGCGACGGTACCGATCGGCGTAGTCGCAGATGGCGCGGGTGACCTGCTCCTCGCGAATGGACAGGAGCGCGAGGGGCTTGCTGCTGGGGTGGCGGCCGGTGAGCGCGGCCTGCAGGGACTCGGTGGCGTCCTCGTCGCGGTCGGAGAGGATCTCGGCGCGCACGAGGTGCGCCTCGCTGTTGCGACGGTCGAGCTCGAGCGCCTGGGCGAGCTCGCGCTCGGCCTGCGGGCGGCTGTCGTTGGCGAGCGCGAGGCGGGCGAGCACGGCGTGGAGCTGCGCGCGGGTGGCGGGCGGCAGGGTGCTCTCGTCGAGGCCCTCGGTGAGGTTCTCGAGCGTCGCCTGCGCGGGGTTGCTGGCCCGCATGCGGATCTGGGCGAGCGCGCGCGCGAGCGTGGCCTCGACGCCGCCCTCCTCGGTGCCGACCAGGCGCTGGAACGTGCGCACCGCCTGCGAGTACTGCTCGGCCTGCATGTAGAGCCAGCCGAGGGCCATGGTCAGTTCGGGGTCGCGGCTGTGGTCGTCGAGCGCGGTCCGCATCTCGCGCACGCCGCTCTGCCCGGCGATCTCCATCATCAGGAGGCGGCCGCGCAGGCGCTCGACCTCGAGCGAGTCGACCTCGGCCTCGTCGATGCGGTCGAGGATCTGGCGGCCCTCGGCTGGCCGGTAGTCGAGCACGTCGAGCTCGAGGCGGCCGACGAGCGCGATCGGGTGGCTCTCGTTCAGGGCGAGCGCGCGGTCGAAGGCCTCGCGCGCGACCTCGAGGCGATCGAGGCGACGGGCGGCGCGGCCGCGATCGGCGTGCAGGTCGGCGTCGTCGTCTTCGATGCGGAGCGCGGTGTCGAGGGTGCCGAGCGCCGCCTCCCACTGCTCGAGGGCCATCTGCACGTGGGCCTTGGCCGCCAGCAGCCGGACGTCGCGCGGGTGCCGCTCGAGCGCCGGGGTGACCAGGGCCATCGCCTGCTCCGCGTGACCCTCGCCGAGCTGGGCTTCGACCGCGACCGGCACGACGTCGGGGTGGTTGGGATGCTCGGTCAGGAGCGGCGCGGCCAGCTCGACCGCCCGCGCCGCCTCGCCCTGCTCGAGCTCCATCGCCGCCTGATGCACGGTGGCGGGCACGCGGTAGCCCGGCTCGTCGGCGGCCTGGCGGTAGAGCGCGCGGGCCTCGTCCACGCGACCGCGGGCCTGCAGCAGCCGCGCGCGCGCCAGCCGGGTCCGGGCGGCGTCCGCGGGCGCGTGCTGGAGCGCGGCCTCGGCGGCGCGGAGATCCCTCCGCGAGAGCGCGAGCTCGGCGTTGAGCTGCGCGCGCCGGCCGGCGTCGACCGACAGCGGGCTCGGCAGGTTCTCGGCGACCTCCGCCGCGAGGTGATTGGCCTGGATGCGGAGCGCGGCCTCGGCGAGCCCGAGGGTGAACAGCTCGTCGCCCGGGGGCGCGACCTCCTGAGCCTGGTCGAGGTGCTCGCGCGCGGTGACCCGGTCGCCGGCGGCGGCGGCGGCGGCGGCGAGGAGCAGGCGCGCCCAGGCCTTCTCGTGCATGGTCGCGTCCGGCGCGTCGAGCACCGCCTGAGCGTGCTCCGCGACCGCGTCGATCGCCGCGCCGGCCCGGTCCATGATGCGGGCCCGCGCGATCCGGGTGCCCGGGGTGCCGGTGCCGAGCGCGTCGAGGCTCTGGAGCGCGCCCTCGGTGTCGCCGCGCCGCGCGAGGAGCTCGGCGTGGAGCGCGACGTGGCGCGGCGCGTCCGGGCGCTCGTTCACCGCGAGGCTCGCGGCGTCGAACGCGGTGTCCACGTTGCCCACCGCGCGCGCCGCCATCGCTCGGGCCCGCGCGGCCTCGGCGGAGTAGTCACCGCTGGCCACGACCTGCGAGGCGTGCTGCATGGCCGCCTCGAGGTTGCCCTCGGCGAGCGCGAGGTAGATCTCGGCGACCTCGCGCTCGCGCGTGACGTCGGGGTCTCCCTCGGGCAGCGCCGCGAGGCCGGCGGCGATCGGCGCGGTCGACTCCGCCTCGCCCGCGAGCACGAGCATCGCGCGGAGCCGGAGCTTCATCGCCTCCGAGCCGTCGTCGTCGTCGCCGTCGAGCAGGTCGAGCGCGCTGCGGATCGACGCGACCCGTCCGTCGTCGCTCGCCGCGTGCATCGCCTCCTCGACGTCCGACAGGTGCGAGAGGTGGAGGAAGAGCCAGACCGCGAAGGCGACGGTGGCCGCGGCGGCGACGCCGTAGACCACCCGGAGGATCGTGCGGCGACGCAGCTCCTCCTTGGTGAGCGGCACCCGCTCGATGACCGGGATCGAGTTGGTGGACTGATAGGACTTGAGCGAGAACAGGTCGGACTGCTCGTCCTCCCGGAACTCACCTCGTTGATTCGGTCCTTCGCTCACGGATCCCTCGCGCGCCCGGCGCGGCGGCCATCATAACCGGCGAAGGGCCGAGGGGGGCAAGTACGGTCAGAATCGGTAGCCGGCGCGCAGGCTGGCGCCGATCGTCAACGCGCCTGCCCCGGGCGTGACGACGCCGATCTCGGGGAGCGAGGCCTCGAGGTAGAAGCGGTCGGTCGGTCGCCACGCGACCAGCGCCGACGCCTGGCTGGAGAAGCCGACGTCGCGCGCCCCGGTCAGGGTGAAGACCGCGCCGATCTGGGCCTCGCCGCCGATGTAGATCGGCTCGGTGAAGAAGCTGCCGAGCCAGGCGGCGCCGACGTGGAGCGCGAGCCCGGTGTAGAGGCCCGTCTGGAAGTCCACCCCGCCGCGGAGCTCGAACCCCTCGAGGCCCTCGAAGGTGCGGCCGATCCGGATGCCGGCGTCGAAGAGGCCGCCCTGGCCGCTCGCGGCGGGGTTGGGGAGGCCGCCGAGCAGGACGGCGACCCGTCCGCCGACCCGGCCCTGCACCATCCAAGGGCCGTCGGTGCCGTAGCGGACCCGGCTCTCCCAGGCGCTCTCCGCCGCCTCGCGCTCCTCGGCGGCGCGGCGCGCGGCCTCCTCTTCCTCGATGCGCGCGGCCTCCTCCGCCTCGCGCTGGAGCCGCTCCTCTTCCTCGCGGGCCGCCGCCTCGGCCTCCTCGCGGGCGCGCTGCTCCTCTTCCTCGAGGCGCCGCCGCTCCTCCTCGGCGCGGCGGGCCGCCTCCTCGGGGTCCTCCTCGCCGGTGAGCCGGAGCGCGTCCTCGCCCAGCCCCTCGCGCCGGACCATCGAGGCGAGGATGTCGGTGAGCCGCTCCCGCTCCTCGGCCTCGAGCACGGTCGCGACCAGCTCCTCCATGCGGCCGGCGGGCCGGTAGAAGACGTGGATGCTCAGCCGGTACTGCCCGCGCAGGGGCTCGACCTCGGCCGCGATCACGTAGAGCGCGCTGCCCGCGGCGGCCTCCATCTCGGCGCTCGCCGGCGGGTGCGAGACGTCGCCGGCCGGGGCGACGAGGCGGTGACCCTGCTCGCGCAGGATGGCGCCCATCGTCTCCTCGATCTGCTCGAGGCGCTCGGGGGACGCGCGCCCGTCCAGCCCCAAGAGCGCGACCGCGTCGGCGGACGCCACGCTCGGCACGAGCAGCGTGAGCGCCAACAGCGCGACCCAGCGCAGGCGCGAACCCAGGTTCACGTTCCGGACCGCGATCGGTGCTTTTCCGTGCAAGAGCGACTCCCCCCTGAAGGTCGAGCAAGAAGCGGGCCCTGGACTACCGCGGCGCCTGGACCAGCTCGATCAGCACACCCTCGCCGCCCTGCGGCGCGTCCTCGCTGCCCTTCGGGTGGATGAAGCAGACGTCGTGGCCGGCCGCGCCTTTGCGGATCCCGCCCGGCGTGAAGCGCACGCCCTGCGCGCTCAGCCACTCCACCGCCTTCGGCAGGTCGTCGACCCAGAGCCCCACGTGGTTGAGCGGCGGCGTGTCCACCCGCGGCTTCTTCGCCGGATCGAGCGGCTGCATGAGGTCGACCTCGACCTCGGCCGCGCCCTCGCCGCACACCGCGATGTCCTCGTCGACGTTCTCCTTCTCGCTGCGATAGGAGCCCTTCGATTCGAGGCCCAGCAGATCGATCCAGAGGTGACGGAGCCGCGCCTTGTCGGGCGCTCCCACCGCGATCTGCTGCACACCGAGGATCTTGAACGGTCGATCGGTCATGAGGCGCGAACCCTAGCAGCTCCGTTGCGCCAGTCCCGAGCGCGTGCGATCAGAGACGCGTGAAGAAGAGGTCGCTGACTGGGATCAAGCCGTCGGGCATGGTGCACCTGGGGAACTACCTCGGCGCCATCCGCCCCGCGCTCTCGCTCGCCGAGCAGTTCGAGAGCTTCCTGTTCATCGCCGACTACCACGCGCTCACCACGATGCGCGAGCCGGCGAAGATGCGGGAGTACACCTACGACGTCGCCGCGACCTGGCTGGCCTGCGGCCTCGATCCCGAGCAGATCCACATCTACCGGCAGAGCGACCGGCCCGAGGTCTTCGAGCTCACCTGGGCGCTCGCCTGCGTGCTCGCGACCGGGCAGCTCGAGCGCGGCCACGCCTACAAGGCGGCGCTCGACAAGGGCGAGGCGCCGAACGCCGGCATCTTCAACTACCCGGTGCTGATGGCCGCCGACATCGTGCTCTACGACGCCGACGTGGTGCCGGTGGGCAAGGATCAGCTGCAGCACCTCGAGGTCACGCGAGATGCGGCGCAGCGGGTCAACCACCTCTTCGGCGAGGGCACCCTGGTGGTCCCGGACCCGCACATCTCCGAGGGCCCGCTCGTGCCGGGGCTCGACGGCGAGAAGATGAGCAAGAGCAAGGGCAACGCGATCCCGCTCTTCGCCCCCGCCAAGCAGCTCCGCAAGACGGTCATGAAGATCGTGACCGGGAGCGAGCCCCTCGAGGCGCCGAAGCCGAGCGACGGCACGACGGTCTTCGAGCTCTACAAGCTCGTCGCCGACGAAGAGAAGGTCGGCGCGCTGCGCGAGAAGCTCGAGAACGGCGGCTACGGCTGGGGCCACGCCAAGCAGGACCTCTACGAGGCGCTCGAGGCGGAGCTCGGCCCCAAGCGGGACACCTACCACCGCCTCATGGCCGATCACGCCGAGATCGATCGCGTGCTCGCCCACGGCGCCGAGCGCGCCAAGCCGATCGCCCAGGCCACGCTCGCCCGCGTCCGAGACGCGGTCGGCATCGGGAAGGCCTGATCACTCGGCGACGGCGACTCGGTCGTCGTCTTCGGTCTCCGGCGGGGCGAGGAGGCGCTCGTCGCCGTCGACGATGCGCTCGGACTCGAGCACGTAGTGATCGTCGAGGCGGGTCCAGGTCTGCTCGAGCACGGTGCCGTGCAGGGTCATCGTGCGCTGGTCGTACCAGGAGACGGCGATGAGGCTGGTCGCGCCGTCGGAGTCCGGGTTCATCACTACGTTGGTGAGGTCGGTGTCGGCGATCTGGAAGTGCCGGCCCCAGGCGTGGTGGCGCTGCAGGAAGGCCACGCGGTAGTCGGGCGCGACGCGCTGCGAGGCGAGGTCGACGCGGCCCCAGCGCGTCTCGTCGTTCAGCGCGTAGACCTGGTCGGTCAGGCGCCGGGTGGCCGAGAGGTTCTGGAAGATGCAGCCCGAGAGGCCGAGCACGATCAGGGCGACGCAGACGATGAGGCGCATGGGCCGAAGCTACGGCCCGGGTCCTCCGCGCTCCAAGAAACCGTCGAGCCGGCGGTTGTAGAGCAGGGTCAGCCCGCTCGTGAGCACGGCCGCCACTCCGAGACAGAGCCAGGCGAGCGCGCTCGGGTAGCGGAACGACAGCGCGACGCCAGCCGCGAGCCCGGCGCACGAGATCCCGAGGGCGATCCAGCTCCAGCGCACCCGGCGGGCGCTCCGGGCGCGCTCCTCGGCCGCGCTCCGCTCGGCCCACCGCGCGACCCGGTCCCAGCTCGCCTCGTGCTCTTTCTGGCGCCGCGCGTCCGGGGTCAGCTCCGGGGCGCGGAAGGGGCCGTCGCGGTCGGGGGGCGTCTCCATCTCACTCGAGCCGTTCGAGGAAAGCGTCGATCGAGTCGGGCGGCGCGTCGAGGGCCGGCGCGGTGAGGCCGTCGAGATAACGCCACGCGCCGTCGACCCGCTCGAAGTCGCTCAGCTCGGTGAACGAGACGTCCCGGCCCCGCTCGAAGACCCGCGCGGTGAAGAGCACCTGGCCTCGGTCGCCGTCCTCCCGCGCGTCGTGCACGGTGAGGTCGAGGTAGCGCAGGCGCTGTCGCGCGGTGGAGAGCTCGCGGATCGCCTCGTCCGGCGGCCGGAGCGAGAGGGGGTGGCCGGGGTGGGTGGTCCGCAGGAGGTACGCGCCGTCGCCGAGCGCGAAGGCGGCGAAGCGCGATCGCATGAGCCGCTCGGGCGTCTCCGCCTCCCCGCCCGCGTGGTACGGCTGGCAGCAGCTCGCGTAGCGCGCCCCGCTCCCGCACGGGCACGCCTTCGGTCGTCGACCCTTGGCCATGCCGGAGCTTGCCACACGCGTCATAGTGAGCCTGCGATGCGTCTCCGCGTGAGCTTCGACCGGCCCGGCTTCTTCCTCAACGCGCCCCGGCTCGTGGTCCGCCTCGACGGCCGCACGCTCTTCGACGGGAGCTTCAAGGAGGGCTTCGACGTCAGCCTCGACGTGCAGCCCGGCCGCTACGTGATCGAGACCTTCATCGGCCCCCGCCCGGACTTCGCGCGCACCCAGCGCATCGAGCTCCCGCTCACCGCCGAGGGCGGCTACCGCGACGTCCCCGCCGTCGAGGCCCGCCTCCGCTACAGCCGCCTGACCGGCAACTTCGAGAAGCGAGCCTCGCTGTCGACCAAAGCCTGACCCTCGCCTCCGCCGTTCGACGTGCGGTGGCCACGTGCTCTCGCAGCGCCGGCTTTGTGCTCTCGCAAAGGCGCGAAGCCGCAAAGGGTCGGGTTGGCGGCGGGATGGCGGCTGGCCGGGGCGTGCCGGCGGCCCGCGGCCCGTCACGCCGGACCTGGTGGCGTGGGTCCATCCCGTGGCCCCGCCTCTCATCTTTGCGGCTCTGCGGCTTTGCGAGAGCCAACGAGGCTCCGAAGCACACCGAGCTAGATGATGAAGGTTTGGCAGCCTAGCTCGACGTCGACGCGGCCGGCGGAGTCGCCGCTGACCTGGGTGCAGGCGTTGGGGCAGAGGATGATGCGGGTCGGGTTCGCGGGGTCGTCGTAGTACCAGCCGGTCGTGCTGCAGTCGGCGCCGTCGTCGCTGCCGACGTAGGGGAAGACCGTGGACTCGCCGCCGCCGGAGCGGTAGCGCACGTTGACGCGCAGGAAGTCGAGCTCCTCGCCGTCGGGCGGCGCCGGGATCTCGTACTCGCAGGGGATGGACTGGGGGACCGCGATCGCGGCGGTGAGGCTGTCGAAGAGCGACGCCCACTCCTCGGACGGGGTGCAGATCGAGAACGTCCGGCCGCCGGTGGCGCTCGCCAGCTCCCAGTACTGCACACCGGGCTCGGCCGCGCCCTCGGGCGGGAAGCCGGCGCTGGTCTGACAGGGCTGACCCTCCGGGTACATGAAGCTCGGCGGGCCCGCGACCTCGGAGCTGATGGTGTGGAAGATGAAGTTGCGCTCGAGGTTGAGCCGCATCTGCCTCTGGAAGTCCATCCAGGACAGGTCGCTCTCGTCGTCGGTGACGGCGATGAAGTGGATGAGCGCGCTGCGGCGGAGGAAGTCCTGGTAGCGCGGCCACTCGTCGAGGAGCGCGCGCAGCGGCTCGCTGGAGCTCACCGGGCGGTTGATCAGGCGGTAGCGCGGGTCGCTCGCCAGCGGCTCGGGCACGTTGACGTAGTCCTGGGTGCTGATGACGACGACGTGCCAGTCGAGCCCGACCCCGCCGATGGCGGTGGCGAAGCGCTGCATGTTCTCCTGCACGCGCTCGGCCTCGTTGCGCATGCTGCCGGAGGTGTCGACGACCCAGACGATGTCGATCGGCGCGAACGCCTCCATGCCCTCGTAAGGCGTGCCGACGCAGCCCATGAAGCCGACGTCGCGCCGCGGGCCTCCGTCGCCCGGCCCGCACGAGGCGAGGGCGAAGCAGCCGGGATCCTCGCAGTCGATCCAGCCGTCGCCGTCGTCGTCGCGCCCGTCGTGACAGCGGGCCTCGCCCTCCTCCGCGGTGCCGCCCCCGTCGCGTCGAGGGCCGGTGCCGCCCCCCGCCTCACAGGCGGTGAGCGCGAGCAGGATGGACAGCGGCGAGGCGAGGCGGGCGAGGTGACGCATGAGAAGCTCCTCGGCCAAGCCTCGACGAGCCGCCCGCGCCCGTCAATCCACGCGTCGGCTTAAGATCACCTGACCGCTCAACCGCCGAGTCGCCGCTGCGCCTGACGGTTGTCGGGGTCGAGCTCCAGCGCGCGCTGCCACTCGCGCCGCGCCCCGGCGCCGTCACCGGCAGCGGCGAGCGCGTCGCCCAGCCAGATCCGGTACGACGCCCGCCGCGGCCGCCGCCCCACGGCGCCCCGGAGCAGCTCCGCCGCCTCCGCGTTCTCCCCGCGGTCCATCAGGATGCGCGCGAGCCCCACCATCGCGTGGTGCTCCTGCGAGTCCAGCCGCAGCGCCCGCCGGTAGAGCGTGACCGCCAGCTCGCTGTTCCCCGCCCGCCGCGCCCGCGCCACCAGCTCCTCGGCCGTGGTCGCCTCGTCGACGTCGTCTCCGTCCGCCTCGGTCTCGGTTTCGGCCTCGGCCTCGGCCTCGGCTTCGGCTTCGGTCTCGGCTCCGGCTTCGGTCTCGGCTCCGGCTTCGGTCTCGGCTTCGGCTTCGGTCTCGGCTCCGGCTTCGGTCTCGGTTTCGGTCTCGGCTTCGGTCTCGGCCTCGGCTTCGGTCTCGGCTTCGGTCTCGGCTTCGGTCTCGGCTTCGGTCTCGGCTTCGGTCTCGGCTTCGGCTTCGGCTTCGGTCTCGGCTTCGGTCTCGGCTTCGGTCTCGGTCTCGGTCTCGACTTCGACCTCGGTCTCCCCCGGCGGCACCCCGAGGCTCACCAGGATCCGGTCGATCTCCGGCACCGACTGCCCCGACCTCCGGTACCCGATCAGCGCCAGCACCCCGATCAGCACGATCGCCGCCAGCGCCACGAAGATCTTCGCCAGCGTCCGGGTCGGCCCGCCGCGCCGCGCGACCGCGATCGGCTCGGTCGGCTCGGCGGCCGCCTCCCGTCGGGCCTCCACCGGCGCCACCGGCAGCGACGGCGGGGGCTCGGAGTCCGCCTCGGTGGTCGTGATCTCGCTGTCGGCCGGCTCGAGGGTCGGGGCCGGCGGCGCGGGCGGGATCGGCGGCGCCTGCATGCCGACCATCGTCGCCTTCAGCCGCGGCGGGCGCGCCTCGGTCACCGTGTCGGTGTCCTCGACCAGCTCGTCGCTCTCCAGCAGCTCCTCGCTCGGAGGCGGCGCCGGCACCGTGGGCTGGCCGCTCGAGTCCGGCGGCGGCGGGGGCGGCGGGGACGGCTGCCGGAGCTCGGCCGGCGCCGGCGCGCCCATCACCAGGGTCGCCTTGCGCTTCGTCCGCTGCCGGAGCCGCTCGTTCGCCGCGACCGGGCCCACCGGCGGGGGCGGCGCGGGCGGCGCCACCGACCGATCCTCCAGGATCGCCTCGCCGGCCTCGGCCAGCTTGGAGAGATCCTTGATCTTCGTCTGCGCCTGCTCCGGCGCCTCGTCGTCGTCCTCGAGGGGCACGAACGCCTCGGCGGACTGGGTCGCGTCCCAGCGGAGGTCTCCCTTGCCCGGCGCCCCGGTCGGCGCGTCGCTCGAGGAGGCGCTCGGCGTGGGGCGGAGGAGCGGGCCGCTGACCGAGTCGTCCGGGGAGCGGGGCGGGGGCGGCGCCTTCGGCAGCGGCCGGCCGGGCGACATCGACGAAGGCGGCGCCGACGAGGGGCGCACCGCGCTCTCCTCCTGGGCCGCGGACGCGAGCGCCTCGTCGAGGGGGGCCATCACGTTGGCGACCGAGGGGTTGGTGCGGCGCTCGACGTGCACCCGCCCCGAGCCGAGCGACAGCAGGGTGGCGAGCGCGGCCGGGCCCTCCACCCGCATGCCGCCCGAGGGGCGCGCCGACGCGCCGACCACCAGGTTCTGGGCCAGGTCGAGGTCGACCACCGCCTTGGGGTTGCGCACCGTCAGGTGCATCGTCGCGCCGTTGTCGACCAGGACCCGCATCATGCGGCTGGGCCCGGTGGACTCGAGCCGGATGTCGAAGGGCTCCTCCGACTGCGCGCGCTCGGTGAGGTCCTGCTCGGGCTGGAGCAGCGGCTCGATGCGGGCCGCCAGGCGCTCCATGTCCGGGGTCAGCGCGCCCTTGGGCCAGACCTCCTCCCAGGGGGCGACCAGGATCGAGGCCCAGCGGAGGCGCACGTCCTTCCGGATGGCGCGGACGACCTCGAAGCCCTGACCCTCGAGCCCCGCCGCGTCGATGATCGCGACCTGGGGGTCCAGGCCGACCGCGCGGTGCAGCCCCTGGCCCTTGGTGTCGGTGACGAAGACCAGCGCGCCGCGGGTCCGCAGCTCCTGGGCCAGGGTGTCCGCCCGGGCCGGATCGTCGTCGACCAGGAGGACCCGGAGGCGCTCGTAGGCCGAGACGTCGCCGGTCCCGGGCGCGTCGGCCTCGAGCAGCTCCACCGGCCCGCCCGCGCTGGTGTGGAACTGGTAGTACATCGCGTCGGCCTGCTGCACGTGCGGCTTCAGGCGGGCGACGAACTCCTGCACCGCCGCCGCGACCGGCCGGCCGGCCCCGAGCACCACCCGCATCGGGCCGCCCTTGTGGCCGGGGGTGTGCACCGAGAGGATCCCGCTCCGGAGCTCCTTCTTCACCAGCTCGACCAGCTCGTCGAAGGTGGCCTCGCCGATCTCGCCGGTCTTCTCCTCGAAGTGCTCCGACAGCTCCTTCGAGAGCTGGGCGACCTTCCGGGCGATGGCGTCCGCGCTCGCGCTCCGCGGCACCACCGCCATCGCGCCGTGGCGGAAGGCGTGCATCCGGCTCTCGAGCCGGGCGTCCTGGGCGAGCAGCACCACCGGCACGGCGGCGGTCGAGGGGTCCTCGGCCAGGACCGTCAGCGCGGCGACCCCGCCCTGGGCGGCCGCGTCCCCGAGCAGGAGGATCAGGTCCGGGGCGGCGAGGTGGACCGAGCGGCGCAGGTTCTCGAGGCCCACCGCCTCCACGAAGAGCCCGTGTCGGTCGAGGGCGACCTTGAGCGCGGCGTCCATCGGATCGCCGTCGCCGACCATCAGCACGGTCGGCCGATTCACGGCCCGTTCGATGGCGCTTCTGGTGAGCTTCGGAGGCACGGGTGAGTGTCGAAGTGTCCACGAACGCGGGCGCGCGGACAAATCCTCGTCTTTTCACCGATCATAGCTCGCCCGAGGCCCGCGTGGGGCATTCACCGACATTGACCGATTGCAGTGGTCATGGTTCCCTGATCGGGCGCGAGTGAGCCTACGCACGCTCGCCCGGAACAGCCTCGGGAGCTTCTTCGATGAGTCTTCGCACGCTCGCCTGGACCGCCGTCATGGTCCTGTGCGCCCCGGCCCTCGCGTCCGCGCAGGTCCGCCCCCGCATCGTGATCGCCTTCGACACGTCGGGCTCGATGGCGCTCGATCTCGACGGGACGCCGACCTACGGCGACGGTGTCACGACGGGTTGCACGGCGCGGGCCGGGGGCGAGCTCTGCGGCACCGACTGCACCGCCGGCATCGACACCGACTGCGACGGCGAGGTGGACGACAGCCGGATCTTCGTCGCCCGCGAGGCGGTGACGAACATGGTCTCGGCGTTCGGCGACGTGGACTGGGCGCTCGCGCGCTTCGCGCAGAACCAGGGCTCGCGCACCGCGTGCTTCAACGTCAACAGCTTCGAGTGCAACACGGCCGGCCCCTTCGTCACCTCCTACGGCAACCCGCAGTGCAACACCGGCTCGACGATCCCCGCGACGTCCTGCCCCTTCAACTGGCCCGGCACGATCCCGGCGGCGTGTCGGCCCGGCAGCGGCGGCCGGCCGGCCATGCGCACCTTCGCGTCGGCGACCAGCCCGCAGGTCTGCACCAACTACGACGGCGTCTGCACGGTGGGCGGGAGCGGCGGCGACGTGCTGGTCGGCTTCCCGGACATGGGCGCCTTCAGCGGGATGGACAACTCCTACGCCATCCTGAGCTGGCTCGACGGCCAGGAGACCAACTTCGTCAACACGCGGACCACCGGGAATTTCTGCGCGTCCGCGACGACCGGTGACTGCGAGCTGCGCCCCTCGGGCCCGACCCCGCTCGCGGGCCTGCTCAACTCCGTCTCGTCGTACATCACGCCGGTTCGCTCCTCCGATCCGCGCTCGAGCTGCCGCCCGTACAGCGTGATCCTGATCACCGACGGCGCGGAGACCTGCGCGGGTGACCCCGAGGCGGCCGCCACCGCGCTCCGCATGAACGGGATCCTGACCTACGTCGTCGGCCTCGCGGTCGGCGGCGGCGCGCGCGCCCAGCTCAACGACATCGCCACCGCGGGCGGCACCGACGCGGGCGCGCCGGGCGGCGACACCGCCTACTTCGCCGACGACCCGGTCACCCTCTCGGCCGGCCTCAGCGACATCGTGCGCCGCTCGCTGCTGAGCGAGGTCTGCAACGGCGCGGACGACGACTGCGACACGCTGATCGACGAGGGCGTGGCCAACGCGTGCGGCGGCTGCGGCCCGCTCGGCGAGACCTGCAACGGAGCGGACGACGACTGCGACACGCTGATCGACGAGGGCGTCTCGAACGCGTGCGGCGGCTGCGGCGCGCCCCCGCCCGAGACCTGCAACCGCCTCGACGACGACTGCGACGGCGTGATCGACGAGGACGGCAGCGGCGGCGACATCTGCGCCGGCTGCAGCCCGACGGCGGAGATCTGCGACAACCTCGACAACGACTGCGACGGCACGGTCGACGAAGGCATCACCCGCGCCTGCGGCACCTCGGTCGGCGAGTGCAGCCCCGGCACCCAGACCTGCTCGGCCGGCAGCTTCGGTGCGTGCGTCGGCGCGACCGGGCCGACCCCCGAGGTCTGCGATGGGCTCGACAACGACTGCGACGGCGCGATCGACGGATTCAGCCAGCCCTGCGGCAGCGGGGTGGGCGAGTGCACGCCCGGCAACCGCGTCTGCACGTCCGGCAGCTTCGGCGCGTGCGTCGGCGGCAACGGCCCGAGCGGCGAGCTCTGCGACGGGCTCGACAACGACTGCGACGGCTCGACCGACGAGGGTGACCCCGGCGGCGGGGGCGCCTGCGGCTCGGGCATCGGCGTCTGCATGCCGGGCACCCTGCGCTGCATGGGCGGCGCGCTCACCTGCACCGGCGGCCGCGGCCCGGATCCGAGCGAGAGCTGCAACTCGCTCGACGACGACTGCGACGGCGCGACCGACGAGGCGGTGCCGACGATGGGGCCCTGCGGCAGCAGCACCGGCGAGTGCCGCCAGGGCGTCAACACCTGCGTGGGCGGCAGCTTCACCTGCGTGGGCGCCCGCGGACCGACCGCCGAGGTCTGTGACGGGCTCGACAACGACTGCGACGGGCCGGCCGACGAGGGCAACCCGGGCGGCGGCGCCGCGTGCGGCAGCTCGGTCGGCGTCTGCTCGCCCGGCACGACGCAGTGCACCGGCGGCTCGCTGACCTGCACCGGCTCGACCGGGCCGTCGATGGAGGCCTGCAACACGCTCGACGACGACTGCGACGGCGTGGTCGACGAGGGCAACCCGGGCGGCGGGGCGCGCTGCGGCGCGACCGACGTGGGCGCCTGCGACTTCGGCGCCGAGGCCTGCGTGGGCGGCATGGTCGTCTGCGTCGGGGCGACCGGCCCGAGCCCCGAGCTCTGCGACGGCATCGACAACGACTGCGACGGCATGATCGACGAGGGCGACCCCGAGGGCGGCGGCGCCTGCGGCGACGACACCGGCGAGTGCATGGCCGGCACCCTCGCCTGCACCGGCGGCACCCTCGTCTGCATGGGCGGGGTCGGGCCGACGATGGAGGTCTGCGACGGACTCGACAACGACTGCGACGGCGTGGTCGACGACGGCATCCCGGTCGGCGCGCCCTGCGGGAGCGACGTCGGCGAGTGCGTGCCGGGCGTCAACGTCTGCCGCGGCGGGGCGATCGTCTGCGAGGGCGAGATCCCGCCGGAGATGGAGACCTGCGACAACCTCGACAACGACTGCGACGGGATGATCGACGAGGGCCTCGGCCTCGGCGGCCCGTGCGGATCGAGCGAGGGCCTCTGCATGCCGGGCACCGAGCGCTGCATCGGCGGCCGCCTGGTCTGCGAGGGCGAGGTCGGCCCGACCCGCGAGAGCTGCGACTGCTCCGACAACGACTGCGACGGCGCGACCGACGAGGCCCCCGACATGGGCGATCTCTGCCCGGGCGCGGCGGAGTGCGTGGACTGTCAGTGCGCGCTGCCCTGCGTGGCCGGCGAGTTCGGCTTCACCTGTCCGACCGGCAAGGCGCCGCGGGTCGAGGGCGACAGCTGCTTCTGCGTGGCGGACCGCTGCGACGAGGCGGCGTGCGCGGCCGAGACGGTCGAGCGCGACGGCGAGACGCTCTGCGCGCCGGACAGCCCGGACGTCGCGAGCTGCGTCTGCAAGAACAACGAGTGCACCTTCTCCTGTGAGGGCGTCACCTGCGCGCCCGGCACGGTCTGCGATCCGCGCGACTCCGCCGGCCGCTGCGTGGAGGACAGCTGCCGCGGCCTCGGCTGCCCGGGCGGGCAGATCTGCGACACCGCCACCGGCGTGTGCGGCGCCGATCCCTGCGAGGGCGTGATGTGCGGCGCGGACGAGGCCTGCCGCGGCGGGACCTGCGAGGAGACCTGCGCCGGCGTGACGTGCGCCGAGGGCGAGCTCTGCCGCTCGGGCGCCTGCCTCGCCGACCCCTGCTTCGGCGTCGGCTGCGACGCGGGCGAGGTCTGCGACCCGGCCGACGGGACCTGCGTCGAGGATCTCTGCGCCGACGTCACCTGCCCGAGCGGTCAGGTCTGCGAGGTCGGCACCGGGAGCTGCGTCGCCGATCCCTGCAACGGCCTGCGCTGCCCGGCCGACACCGTCTGCGAGCTCGGCGAGTGCGTGGACGACGAGCCGATGATGATGGAGGAGGACTCCGGCGTGGACGCGGGCATCGACGCTGGCGTGCGCGAGGACGAGCGCGACCGCGTGCTCGCCGCCGGCGGGTGCATGTGCCGGGTCGGGAGCGCGCCGGTCGAGAGCGCGCCCCACGGCTGGCTGCTCGCCCTCGGCCTCCTCGGTGTCGCGCTCCTGCGCCGTCGCCGGCGGAGCCGCGGGGCGCGGAGGAGGGGCGCGGCCGATCCCGCCGTCCCTTTCGTGGTCGCCGCGGTGGCGGCGGGCCTCCTGCTGACCGGGTGTGACGTCGAGCCCTTCTGCCTCGACTGCGACGAGCCGGCGGGAGACGCCGGCGCGGACACCGGCGTGGCCGACACCGGCGTGCGCGACACCGGGGTGCCGGACACCGGCGTCGACTCCGGCGTGCAGGACGCCGGGCCTGACGGCTGCCTCGAGGCGGAGCTCTGCAACGAGCTCGACGACGACTGCGACGGCACCGTCGACGAGGGCTTCGACCTCGACAGCGACACCGAGAACTGCGGCGCGTGCGGGAGCCTGTGCGCGCCCCTCGGGGCGTTCCCGGCCTGCAACGCCGGCGTCTGCGAGATCGACAGCTGCGACGTCGGCCGCTTCGACCTCGACGGCGACCCCGCCAACGGCTGCGAGTACCGCTGCCTCGTCGAGTCGAGCGACGACGCGGTCTGCGACCTGCGCGACAACGACTGCGACGGCACGGTGGACGAGGACGTCGACCTGATGACGGACTCGAACAACTGCGGCGCCTGCGGTCGGGTCTGCGTCTTCGCGCACGCGACCGGGACCTGCGTGGCCGGGGCGTGCGAGCTCGACAGCTGCGACCCCGACTTCTTCGACGTCGACGGCAACCCCGGCAACGGCTGCGAGTACAGCTGCATGCCGGCGACGCCCGCGACCGAGACCTGCAACGTGCGCGACGACGACTGCGACGGGACGGTCGACGAGGGCGACCCCGGCGGCGGCGCGAGCTGCGGCTCGGCGGTGGGCGCCTGCTCGACCGGCACGGAGGCCTGCGTCGGCGGCACCATCGTCTGCATGGGCGCGACCTCTCCGTCGACCGAGACCTGCAACGGGGTCGACGACGACTGCGACGGCTCGACCGACGAGGGCAACCCCGAGGGTGGGCGCGTGTGCGGCACCTCGACGGGCACCTGCGAGGCGGGCCGCGAGCAGTGCATGGGCGGCGCGCTGGTCTGCGTGGGCGCGACCGGGCCCGACCCGAGCGAGACCTGTGACGGGCTCGACAACGACTGCGACGGCCGCGTCGACGAGGGCAACCCGGGCGGCGGCGGGAGCTGCGGCATCGACACCGGGGAGTGCAGCTTCGGCACCCTGAACTGCTCGGGCGGCACGCTGAGCTGCGTGGGCGCGGTCGGATCGACGACCGAGAGCTGCAACGGGCGCGACGACGACTGCGACGGCATGACCGACGAGGGCAACCCGGGCGGCGGCGGGAGCTGCGGCACCGACGTCGGCGTCTGCGCGCCCGGCACCCGCCAGTGCACCGGCGGCACGCTGAGCTGCGTCGGCGCCACCGGGCCGCGGGCGGGCGGCGAGCTCTGCAACAGCCTCGACGACGACTGCGACGGGCGCATCGACGAGGGCAACCCCGAGGGCGGCGCGGCCTGCGGCGTCGGCACCGGCGCCTGCACCCAGGGCATGCAGGTCTGCGCCGGCGGCGCGCTGCAGTGCATGGGCGGCACCGGCCCGGCGCTCGAGAGCTGCAACTCGGTCGACGACGACTGCGACGGCAGCACCGACGAGAGCTTCGACTTCGCCAACGACCGCAACAACTGCGGCAGCTGCGGCAACGTCTGCGCGTTCTCCAACGCCACCGCCGGCTGCAGCGCCTCGAGCTGCGTGATCCTCGCTTGCGACGACGGCTTCGTCGATCGCGACGGCAGCTCGGCCAACGGCTGCGAGTACGCCTGCAGCTTCGCGGGCGCGGAGATCTGCAACGGGCGCGACGACGACTGCGACGGGAGCACCGACGAGTCGCTCACCCCGCCGAGCAGCTTCTGCAACCCGAACGGCGTGTGCGCCGGCACCACGCCGACCTGCGGCGGCATGTCGGGCTGGCAGTGCAGCTACCCCGGCACCTTCGAGACCACCGAGACCCGCTGCGACGGCCTCGACAACGACTGCGACGGCGCGGTGGACGAGCCCTTCCCGACGGTCGGCAACAGCTGCAGCAACGGCAGCGGCATCTGCCGGCGCACCGGGGTCATCGCGTGCACCGCTGACGAGAGCGGCACCTTCTGCACGGCGCCGCCGGCGGGCATGGGGGCGGCGAACGAGTCCTGCAACAACGTCGACGACGACTGCGACGGCAGCATCGACGAGAACATCCCGCTCAGCGCCATCCCGACGGTCCTGATGCCGCGCCCCGGCGGCGGGACCTTCCACATGATGCAGTACGAGGCGAGCCGCCCCGACGCGACGAGCTCGAGCCAGGGCACGGTGACGACGCAGGCCTGCGCCAACGCCAACGTGCTGCCCTGGACGAACCTCACCTGGACAGAGGCCCGCGACGCGTGCTGCGCGCTCAACCCGAGCGGCACCTGCTCGGGCGGCGGCACCGGCTGGCGCCTCTGCGACGCCCCCGACTGGGAGGCCGCCTGCGAGGGCCCCAGCTCGAGCTGCGACTGGAGCTACGCGTCGAGCTGCACCACGAGCTCCCCGCTGACCTGCAACGGCGAGGAGTTCGACTCGAGCGGCGGCATGAGCGGCGACCAGGACGCGCTCTTCCCCACCGCCTCCAGCACCTTCCCGATGTGCTTCACCGACTGGGGCGGCGCCGGCGTCATCTACGACCTGAGCGGCAACGTGAAGGAGTGGACCAACACCGCGCCCGCCTCCGGCGTGCACGAGATCCGCGGCGGCTCCTACAACAACGTGGAGCCCGGCCGGAGCTGCCACTTCGACTTCACGGTCGGCGACAACGCCTTCGCGTTCCCGAACACCGGGTTCCGGTGCTGCTTCTACTAGGAGGGTTTGAGGCAAACCCTCCCCCCATGGGGCAAAGCGCCCATGGGGCCCCCCACCCGACTCCGTCGGGGCCTCGCGCGCTTCGCGCGCTGGCCCCGCGACCCCGGCGACGGGGCGCCGGGGGCCCTGCGGCTCGCGCTGCTTCTAGTTGGAGGGTTTGAGGCAAACCCTCCCCCCATGGGGCAAAGCGCCCATGGGGGCCCCCCACCCGACTCCGTCGGGACGTCGCGCTTCGCGCTCGTCCCGCGACCCCAGCGCGGGGCGCTGGGGGCCCTGCGGCTCGCGCTCGCGCTTCGCGCTCGCTGGCCGCCTTTGGTCGGGGGCGACGCCACCCGAATTCGGTTCGCGGGCTCGACTTCGCTTCGCTCGTCCTCGCGGCCGGTTCCTGGCGGGTGGCGGCCGACGCCGGTCCTCGAATCGGGACTGGGGGACGGAGTTGACTTGTTGCCTTGTGTAGGCGGTCTGCTGACGTTTGGCGTCAGGCGGCGAGGCGGGTGAGGGTGTCTTCGAGCACGCGGTGGCTGCGCGCGCGGATCTCGGGGGAGGCGCTGACGCGGTGGGTGAGGGAGACCTCTCCTTCTCGCTCGCCGACCCGGTACTCGACCTGGAACTGCACGATGACGCGCTCGGTGCGGGTGTCTCCGAGCGCCTCGACGTGGCGTACGACCATTCCGTCGTACGCCGCGTCGAGGGCGTCGGCGAGCGCGTCGGGGTCGAAGCGCGCTCGGTAGAGGAAGCGGAGGCCGCGCTGGCAGCGGGCGTCGCGCTCGACCTCGAAGGGGGGCTTCACCGCTCCGCCACCACCTCGGTGTAGGCGTCGCCGGACGCCATGCACTTCACGCCGCGAGGCTCGAAGCGCTCGGGGGACTCGAAGATGCGCGCGTAGTACTCGGCGTCGAGGGTCGGGCGCTCGGCGATGCGGCCCGGGTAGACGAGGTTCATGAGGCCAGCGACGCCGCCCGCGGCGAGGTGCGAGACGAAGCGATCGCTCTCGCCGTACATGCCGAGGTAGCCGGTCGACTCGTAGTCGTCCCAGATGCGCACGACGAGGCGGCTCGGGGTCAGCTCGTGCACGCGCCAGACGCCCCAGCCGAGCGCGTTGGCCACCGCGACCATGCCGTGGACCCAGTCCTCGGTGGTCTTGCACTGGGGCTTCACCACCGCGTCCCACTCGGCGCTGGTCATGATGCCGCCGAAGGTGTTGAAGGCGCAGCGGTAGCCGGCCTCCACGAGGAGCTCCTCCGCCATGTCGAGCATGCCGGTGCCGTCCATGCGGCGGACGAACTCGAAGGAGATGCGGTCGTAGAAGTTGGCGAAGTGGTTCGTGAGGATCACGCCGAAGCGCGGCAGCAGGCCCTCCTCGTTCCCCGAGAGGTCGAGCCCGGCGAGCGCGCTCAGGACCGCGCCCTCGTCCACGTTCGTGTCGGGGCTCTGGGGCGGGACGTCGCCGGCCGCGTGCGGGCCGCGGCCCGGCGCGGTGAAGAAGTCGGCGGGCGTCTCGCGCGGCGCGAGCGCGATCTCCCCGACCTCGGCGCCCATCGACTGGCTCGCCTCGCTGCGCGCCGCGTAGCTGCCCGCCGGCCTGCCGTGAGCCGCCGCGAGCGCGCCCGCCGCGTAGCCCTGGTCGAACAGCTCCTGCGGCTCGGCGAAGTCCGCGCCCGACGCCATGCGGAGGCACTGACCGTAGTGACTGGTGGGGGTGCGCACCGCGCCGCCGGCCTCGCCGGCGCCCGAGAAGTCCATCGTGCCGAAGCCCAGGGCCGAGAAGCAGTCCGCGGCGATGCGCAGGATCTCGGCCGGCTCGGTGGCGCCGCGCTCGCGGGCGGCCTGGGTGATCATCGCGTGGGCCGCGCTGCTGGCGGCGTCGCGGATCACCGCGCGCATGCCGAGGCCCTCGGGCAGCAGCAGGGTCTTCTGCAGCCAGTAGTTGTAGTGGTTGCAGTGGAACACCAGCGGCTCGCCCGACATCAGGGTGCGGCCGTGATCCACGCGCGTGACGTCTCCGGTCTCTCTCGTCATCTCGTCCTCCTCAACCCAGCTGAACCTGCGCGATCGTGGTCTCGAGCCTCGAGACCAGCGACGGGTCGAGCGGCTCCGTTCGGGGCATGTCCTTCAGGTCGGGCATGCGTAGCTTCAACATCACCCGGATCATGAGCATCCGGCCCATGTTCCCCGGGAAGAGGTCTTCCATCGTCTTCTGCACTGTCCCTCCGATCTCTCTCAACGCACCTTCTTGAGCGCGGCGGCGCTGGCGCGGAGCGCGCGCGCGATGTCCTCCAGCTCCGCCGTGTCGGTCACGCCGGTGCCGGACTTCGTCCGCCGCACGTCGCGAGGCGCTCGCAGCGCGGCCGGGAGGCGGCGGTAGGGCTTGGTCTCCTCGAGCTCGTCGCCGAAGCCCGGGGGCCGGTGGAACAAGGCGCCGCCGAGCCGCTGCGCCTCGAAGAGCTCGCTCCCGCGGATGCGGGACTCGGAGCTGCCGAGCACGAGCCGTCCTCTCGGCTTCAACACGTCGCGGACGCGGCGGAGGATCGCCCAGCGGGCACCGTCGTGGAGATAGATGAGGACGTTGCGCACCAGCACGAGGTCGAGGTCGCGCAGGCTGGTGGGCCAGGCGTCGATCAGGTTCAGCTGCGACGCGCGCACCCAGCGACGCAGCTCGGGCACGACCTCCCACTCGCCGCCCCGACGCACGAGGTAGCGCGAGTGCAGGTGAGGCGGCAGCCCGCGCCGGGTCTCCCACTCGGTGTAGAGGCCGCGCTCGATGCGACCGACCACCCGCGCCGAGAGATCGGTCGCGAAGATGCGCACGTCCCAGTCGTGGACCTCGGGGAAGCTCGCGTGCAGCTGCATCGCGAGGCTGTAGGCCTCTTGCCCGGTCGAGGCGGCGGCCGACCAGAGCCAGAGCCGGCGGTGCTGCCGAGCGCTCGCGATCAGCTCGGGCAGGACGTGCATCCGCAGCGCCTCGAACACCTGGGGCTCGCGGAAGAACGAGGTCTCGTGGGTGGTGAGCGCCTCGAGCACCGCCTGGTCGAGCTGCTCCGCCGGGGCGCGCCGGACGAGGTCGGCGGCGGACTCGTAGGCGAGCTCGCGCGCCATCGCGCCGAGCCGCTCGACCACGAGGTAGCGGCGCTCCTCCCCGAGCTCGATGCCGGCCCGGCGGAAGAGGATCTCGCGCACCTTGCGCACGTCAGCGTCGTCCATCGACGCTCCTCCCCTCGGCGCGCCGGATGCCGGCGACCACGCGCGAGACCAGGGCGCGGCCGACGTCGGGCAGCGGCACGAGCTCCTCCGCGAGGCCCTCCTTGGCGACCTGTCCGGGCATGCCCCAGACGGTCGAGGTGGCCTGGTCTTGCGCGAGCACCCGGCCGCCGCGCTCGACGATCCGCCGCGCGCCCTCGGTTCCGTCCCGCCCCATGCCGGTGAGCACCGCGGCGAGCACGCCGGGCCCCCACGCGTCCGCGGCCGAGCCGAAGAGCACGTCGGCCGACGGCCGGCAGCCCTGGACGGGGGGCTCCTCGACCACCCGCAGCCGCCGCGTGTCGCCGATGCGGAGCACCCGGAGGTGTCGGTCGCCCGGGGCGACGTAGACGCGGCCGGGCTCGATGAGCTCTCCGTCCCGCGCCTCGCTCACCGGGAGCGGCGCCGACTCGTGCAGTCGGTGCGCGAGGTGGGTGGTGAAGAGCGCTGGCATGTGCTGCACGATCAGCACCGGGACCGGCAGCCAGCGGGGGATCGTGCGGAGCACGACGTCGAGGGCGCGAGGGCCGCCGGTGGACGCCGCGAGCACGATCACCTCCGGGGCGGTCGACGAGAGCGGGCTCGGCCGGGGGCGCAGCGGGGTGACGTTCGGCGCGCGCGTGGTCACCGCGAGCAGCTTCGCGAGCAGCTCCGCCGTCACGTTCTCGCGGCTCAGATCTCGCAGCCGCGCCGACGGCTTGGTCACGTAGTCCGCGGCCCCGCGCGAGAGCGCCTCGATGGCGATCTTGGCGCCGCGCTCGGTGTGCTGGCTGAACATCAGCACCGGCAGCGACGGCGCGATCTCCCGGATCTCGCTGAGCGCCTCGAGCCCGTTGAGGCGCGGCATCTCCACGTCGAGCACGACCGCGTCGTACTGACCGACGCGCACCCGCTCGACCGCGGCGCGCCCGTCGTGCGCGATGCCGGCGACCTCGAAGCGAGGGTCGTGCTCGAGCAGGCGAACGAGGAAGCCGCGCACCAGGGCGCTGTCGTCGGCGATGAGGATCCGCTTGGGCACGCGCTCACATCTCGATGATCGGACCGTCGAAGTCGGCGAGCGCCGGGTGGATCCCGCCGTTGCCCGCCCCGTTGCCGAACCCGAACCCGGCCCCGCGGGTCATCGCGCGGCTCTCGACCTTGCTGTGCCCCGTCCCGCTCACGCGGAACTGGCCCAGGAGACCCTGGAGCTCGACGCCCATGCTCGACAGCTCGCGGGCGGCGATGCGGATCGCGCTGGCGCTCTCGCTGGTCTCCCGCGCCGCCTCGGCCACGCCGGCGACGCTCTCGGCGATGTCCGCGCTGCCCTGCGCCGCCTCGGCGACGTTGCGCTGGATCTCCTGGGTGGTGATGGACTGCTCCTCCACCGCCGCGGCGATCGTCGCCTGGATCTCGTTGACGTGCTGGATGACCTGGTCGATGCGCCCGATCGCGCTGACCGCCTCGCCGGTGTCGCGCTGGATCGCGTCGATGCGGCGGCTGATGTCCTCGGTCGCCCGGCTCGTCTCCTTGGCGAGCTCCTTCACCTCGTTGGCGACGACCGCGAAGCCCTTGCCGGCCTCGCCCGCGCGCGCCGCCTCGATGGTCGCGTTCAGGGCGAGCAGGTTGGTCTGCTCGGCGATCGAGGTGATCACCTTCACCACCTGGCCGATCTCGGCGCTGCTGGCCCCGAGGCGCGTGACCGAGGCGTTCGTGCTGTGGGCCGCGTCGACCGCGCTGCCGGCGATCTCGGAGGCCTCGCGCGCCGCCCGGGCGATCTCGCCGACGCTCGCGTTCATCTGCTCGGCCGCCGCGACGACGAGCTGGACGTTGTCGCTCACGCCCTTCGCCGCGCTGGTGACCGCGCTCGCGCGGGTCGAGGTCTCCTCGGCGCCGCTGGCGAGCTGATGGCTGACCGCGGTCAGCTCCTCCGACGACTGCGCGAGGCCGCGGGAGCTGTCGCGGATGGACGAGACCGAGCCGCCGAAGCGCTCGATCGCTCCGTCGAGCGCGTCGCCCGCGAGCCGGAAGGCGGGGTCGGTGAAGGCGGCGCGCGCCGTCAGGTCGCCGCGGGCGAGCGCCTCGGCGACGCTCGAGACCTCGCGCGCGGGCACGTCGAGCCGTCGGCGCAGCTGCCGCACGGTCATCAGGAAGAGCAGGACGGCGACGAGCGCCGCGCCCCCCGTGATGCCCGCCGGGAGCAGGAGCCGACCGTAGCCGGGCACCCGGTCGACCGCGGCGGCGTGCGCGGCGCGCGAGACCGCCGAGGCGCTCCGGGTGAGGGCTCGCCGCGCCTCGGGCGTCGCGACGTCCGCGCCCCGCTCCTCGAGCGCGTCGACCGCCTCGCGCACCTCGTCGGTGCTGGCGATCGCCATCGACGCGCGGAGCTCGTCCATCGTCTCGCCGGCGCGCTCGGGGTCCTCGAGGGCCTCGAGCGCGTAGCGATGCGCCAGCGCTCCTTGATGGGCGACCGTCGCGCTGGTCACCGCGTCGTCCTGGATGCCCACGGCGCTGGACGCGCCGACGACCCAGGCGATCACGATGAGGGCGCCGCCGCCGGTCGCGAGGGCGCGCGTCCTGGGGTGGGTTCGGTTGTCGGGGCTTGCCTTCATCTCGGCCTCTCTCAGCTGCATCCGGCGACGAACCGCGGCACGTCGAGCAGGAGCAGCAAACGTTGCGGGAGCTTGTAGGCCCCCTGGATCACCTCCCGCACCGAGCCGCGGAGGGTCTCGGGGGGACGCTCGAACTGGTCCTCGTGGACCTCGATGACGTCGCCGATGCGGTCGACGAGGACGCTCGCGAGCTCGCCGTCGACGAAGAGCACGACGTTCATGCCCGGCGACTCCGCGTTGGCCATCCCGAGCCGACGCCGGACGTCGACCGCGGTGACGATCTCGCCGCGGATGTTGATGAGCCCGACCACCGGGTGGGCGGAGAGCGGGACCCGCGTCATCGGCTGCGGCTTCATCAGCTCGCGCACCGACTCGACCGGGATCCCGAAGAGGAGATCGTCGACCTCGAAGGTGCAGAGCTGGCGCGTGTCAGGCTGCATGGGGCGCTCCCTCGAGCAGCTCCGGCCGCTCCCGCGCGATGAGGTCGTCGAGCGCGAGGAGATCGGTGACCTTGCCGTCCACCACGATGCTGCCGCGCTCGTTCTCCGCGTCGCGCTCGACCACGTCGAGCACCTCGCGCACCACGACGCCGACCGGTCCGCCGGCGGTGTCGCGCACCACCACGTGCATCAGCGGCATGCCCGCGCCCGCGCCCGCGTTGACCAGGGGCAGGAGCCGGCCGTGGTACTGGACGACCGGGCGCCCGTGCGAGCGCTCGACCTCCTCGGGGGCGACCTCCTCGAGCCGCGCGACCTGGGCGAGCGGGAAGGCGACGCGGCGCCCCTCGTCCTCGAGGCACACGAGCAGCGAGTCGCTCTCCGCGGGCAGCTCGTCTTCGCTCGCGAGCATCGTCCCGGTGACCGCCCGCCCCTCCTCCGCGAGGGCCGCGCGCTGGGCGAGCCCGAGGGGATCGAGGATGAGCGCCACCCGGCCGTCGCCGAGGATGGTCGCGCCGCCGAACACGCCGAGGTCGCCGACCAGGGCGCCGAGCGGCTTGACCACGATCTCCTCCGAGTCCGCGACCTCGTCGACCACCAGCCCGAAGGTCTTCCCGTCGGCGTTGATCACGAGCAGCGTCCCGTCGCGCTCGCTTCGCATCGCCTCGTCGAGGATGCCGGCGCCGAGCCCGAGCAGCTCCCCGAGCGAGAGCAGGGGGACGAGCTGGCCGCGGAGGCGGTAGACGTGCGCGTCCTGCACCCGCTCGATCGCGCCCTCGCGCAGGCGGATGAGCTCCTGGACCGTCGCCTGCGGCAGCGCGTAGCGCTCCGACTCCGAGCGCACCACGAGCGCCGGCACGATGGCGAGGGTCAGCGGGAGCTTGATCCGGAACGTCGTGCCGGAGCCGACGGTCGAGTCCACCTCGACCACGCCGCCGATGCGCTCGATGCTGGTCTTCACGACGTCCATGCCGACGCCGCGACCCGAGATGTTGGTGACCTTCTCCGCGGTCGAGAAGCCCGGCGCGAAGATGAGCGAGACGAGGTCGCGGTCGGACATGCGCGCGGCCGCGGCGTCGTCGATGAGCCCCCGCTCGAGCGCCTTGTCGCGGATGCGCGCCGGGTCGATGCCCGCGCCGTCGTCGCGGATGCGGATCCCGACGAAGCCGTTCTCGTGATAGGCGTGCACCGAGAGCGTCCCCGCCCGGCTCTTGCCGGCGCGCTCGCGGGCCTCGGGCGACTCGATGCCGTGATCGACCGCGTTGCGCACGAGGTGCAGCAGCGGGTCCTTGATCGCGTCGAGCACGCCTCGGTCGATCTCGGTGTCGGCGCCGCTGAGCGCCAGCTCCACCTGCTTGCCGGCGACCTTCGAGACGTCGCGCACGATGCGCGGCACGCTGCCCCAGATCTGCTTCACCGGCTGCATCCGGGTCTTCATGATCCCCTCCTGCAGCTCCGTGGTGATGGAGCTGAGGCGGGCGAGGGCGCCGCTGACGTGGTTGCTCGCCGAGGAGAGCTCGCTGCGGACCAGCTGGTTGCGGGAGAGCACGAGCTCACCGACCAGGTTCATCAGGCGGTCGAGCACCCGGACGTCCACCCGGATGGTGGTCGAGGTCTCGGCGGCGCTCACCGTGGGGGGCGCGTCGGCGTGCACGGTCGCGGTGGGCGCCGGCTCGGGCGTCGCGACCGGCTCGGGCGCCTCGGGCGCCTCGCCCTCGTCGATCGCGCGGAGCTGGGCGACGAGCGCGTCGTGCGGCTGCGGGTGCTCGGTGCCCTCGGCCTCGATCTGCGCGAAGATGGCCCGCGTCCGGTCGACGACCTCGAGGAGCACGTCGGCGAGGCGGCTGTCGAACCGCTTCTCGCCGTCGCGCACCGGGATCAACGTCGACTCCGCGACGTGCGTCAGCTCCTCGAGGTTCTCGAAGCCGAGGAAGCCGCACGTGCCCTTGATCGTGTGGAGGACGCGCGTGATGCGCTTCAGCGCCTCGGCGTCGCCAGGATCCTTCTCGAGCAGCACCAGGTCTTGCTCGACCTGCGCGAGGCCCTCGGCCGACTCGACCAGGAAGGACTGGATGATCTCTTCGAGCTCGTCCATGCGTCTCGAAGGGGATCATCGGCGGCGCGCGTCGCTTCTTGAGACAGCGACGCGGCGCTCAGCGCATTTCCCGGCCCGCGGCGCCCGCCCACTCCAGGGCGTCGACCCAGGTGAGGCTGATGGCGTGCGGATCACCGCCGAGACGCGCGACCCCGCTGAAGTCGCCGCGCTCCTGGGCGGCCACCATCGACAGGACGCGGCCCTCCGCGTTGTCGCCCTGGGTCAGCGCGCGCGCCACCCGCTCGGACAGGGGGACCCGCTCCAGGATCGCGTCCATCGACATGCCGAAGAGGGCGTCCAGGAGCGAGAAGAGGCCGACCGTGAAGTAGACGTCCGGGGCGTCCGCGCCGCTGCGCTGCGCCACCAGCTCGCAGCACCGCGCGCGGGTGAGCGAGAGCGTGAGCAGCTCGCGGGGCTCGTCGGTCAGCGAGGCGAGCGCGACCATCGAGACCAGCGCGCGCAGCTTCTGGAGGCCGAGCAGCACGAGCGCCTGGTGCACCGAGTCGATCCGTCGGGGCAGGCCGCACGCGGCCGAGTTCACCCAGCGGAGGAGACGGTAGCCGAGGGTCGCGTCGCGCGAGATCACCGACTCGAGCTCGGGGATGGTCACGTTCGGGTCGTGCACGAGCTTGAGCAGCTGCAGCGTCGCCAGGCGGCCCGAGCTCGGCCGGCGGGTCTTCAGGAGGCGGGGCTTGCCCAGGAAGTCGCCGGCGAAGTGGGAGAAGCCCAGCGACTTCAGCTCGCCGAGCTGCGAGAACGACTCCACGCCGATCGCGACCGTGCGCACGTCGCCGACCCGCTCGACGTCCGCGCCGATCTCCGCGATCGAGCGGCCCATGACCGGGATCTCCACGAGGTACGCGGCGCTCAGCAGCTCGCCGGCGAGGGGCCCGAGCGGCGGCGCGCTGAGGGCGATCCGGTAGCCCTGTCCGGCCAGCGCGCGGAGGCCCTCGACCACCTGCAGGTCGGGCTCCACCTCGGGCGAGACCCGCACGACCACGCGGTGGCGCGGCACGGTGACCGGCAGCTCGCCGGTGAGGAACGCCCGGGGGAAGGTGATGACGGCCGGCTTGTCCTCGCAGATGCGATCGATGCCGAAGTCCACCATCGCGCGCACCACGACCTCCGCCGTCATGTGCTCGCGGCCGCCCGGATCGGGCACGCCCGCGTAGAGGAGGCGGTACGCCGTGGTGTCGAGGTCGGGCCCGAACATCGGGCGTCGCCCGAGCATGACCGGGACCTCGTGGCTCTCGTGGCGCGCGACGGCGTGGCTCATCGTCTCTCCTCAGGCGGCGCGCCGGCGCGTCGGCAGGCGGGCCTCGGTCCAGCGGAGCATCCCGCCGGCCAGGTTCGTGGCGTCGAGCCCTCTCGCGCGGGCGAGCCGGGCGGCCCTCAGGCTGCGCCCTCCGCTGCGGCACACGAACAGGTAGCGGGCGTCGGGGTCGAGCCCGGGCAGGGCGCGCTCGAGCGCCTCGCCGATCGGCAGGCAGCGGCTCCCGGCGATCGAACCGTCGCGGTCGATCTCCTCGGGGTCCCGCACGTCGACGAGCTCGAAGCCCGCGATCCGCGCGTAGGCCTCCTCGGGGCCGAGCTCCGGCACGACGTCTCCGGTGAGCAGCGAGTCCACCTCGGCCGCCCGGCCGCTCGCCTCCTCCGCGCGGGCGCGCAGGGTGTGGCTGGTCTCCCGGGTGAGGGTCGCCTGCTCGACGGTCGTCCGCGCGATGGTCTCGTTCGCGTCCGCGATCCGATGCACCTCGTCGGCGATCACCTCGAAGGAGCCGCGGGCGCTCTCGACCGCGTCCCGGGCCGCCTTCGTGCGCTCGCCGGCGCGCTCGCGCAGCGAGTCGATGCGGCCGGCGCCGTCGTCGACCGCGTCGGAGATCTCCCGGGCCGCGTCCTGCGAGTGGGTGGCGAGCTCCCGCATCTCGACCGCGACCACCGAGAAGCCCCGGCCGTGCTCCCCGGCCCGCGCCGCCTCGATCTGGGCGTTCAGCGCGAGCATCCGGGCCTGCGCCGCGAAGCGCTGGATGGCCCGCGACCGGTCCTGGATGGCGCGCACGCTCCGGGCCAGCTCGCCGAGCTCGGCGTGCAGACCGTCGAGGTCCCGCACGACCTCGCCGAGCCGGTCGAGATCGGTTCGCCCCGCGCCCGCCTGACCGTTGGCCTCCTGCGCGAGCTCGGCCGCGGTGCGGCTCAGGCGCTCGATGCCGGCGCTCATCTCGGCGATGCCCGCGACGGCGCGGGACGCCTCCTTGAGCACGCGCGCCTGCTCGTGCGAGTGCGCGGAGACCTGGCGGGCCGCGTCGTCGGGGCGGGGCATGGCGGCGTCAGGCGTAGCGGCCGAGCCGCTCGCTCAGGACCTCGGGCGTGAACGGCTTCGAGATGAGGAACTCGGCGCCAGCCTCGCGGGCCTGCGACTTCATCTCGTCGGTGCTCTCCGAGGTCACGAAACCGAGCTTGACGGGGATGTTCTCGGCCTTGATGCGCTGGAGCAGCTCGTAGCCGTTCATCTCGGGCATGTTCCAGTCGCTCAGCACGAAGTCGAAGCGAGTCTCGACGAGCTGGTCGAAGGCCGCCTTCCCGTTCTCCGCTTCCGAGACGTCCAGATCGAGCCCGGTCTGCCGCAGGGCGCGGCGGACGATCATGCGCATGGCCTTGCTGTCGTCGACGACGAGGACCTTCATCTTCTCGTTCCTCCCTTTTGGGTACGGCGCGATCAACGGCGGGGTGGCTGCGATCCTTGAGTCGTCCCCGAACGATGCCGACGCGATGTGCTACAGCGGAGGCATGGCCCGCACCTTCCCCTCCCGTCCTCGCGCCGCGGTCACCGGGGCCGCGAGCGGCTTCGGCCGCGCCATCAGCCTCCGCCTCGCCGAGCGCGGTGGGCGCCTCGTGCTCTCGGACGTCGACGAGGAGGGCCTCGCGGAGACCGTCGAGCTGTGCACGCGGGCGGGCGGCGAGGCCCTGAGCCTGCGCTGCGACGTGCGTGACCCGGAGCAGGTCGAGGCCCAGGCGGCGCGCGTCGACGAGGCGTTCGGCGGCGTCGACATCCTGGTGAACAACGCGGGCGTCGCGGTGGCCGGCGCGGTCGGGGACGTGAGCCTCGAGGACTGGCGCTGGCAGATCGACATCAACCTCTGGGGCGTCGTGCACGGCTGCCACGCCTTCGTGCCGCGCATGAAGAAGCAGGGGCAGGGCTGGGTGCTCAACGTCGCGTCGGCGGCCGGCCTCCTCTCGGCGCCGATGATGGGGCCCTACAACGTCACCAAGGCCGGCGTGGTCGCGCTGAGCGAGACCCTCTACGGGGAGCTGGCCGGGACCGGCGTGCACGTGACGGCGCTGTGCCCGACCTTCTTCCGCACCCGCATCCACGAGAACGCGCGGGCGAACGAGGCGCTCCGGGCCCAGACCGCGAAGCTGATCACCGGCTCCAAGTGGACGGCCGAGGCGGTCGCGGACGTGGCGCTCCGGGGGCTCGAGCGGGGCGACCTCTACGTCGTGCCCCAGGCCGATGGCAAGGTGATGTGGCGCGCCAAGCGCCTGCTCGGTCAGGGCTTCTTCGGGGTCATCGGCCACGTGACGCGCAGCCCGCGCATCTCGAAGTGGCTCTCCGGCAATTAGGACCTAAGAACCTGATCGCGGTGACGGAGCGGGTCAGGGAAGCGGTCGTCTACTGGGTGGACGCGGACGACGTGGTGGTGGACGTGGGCGGCGCCTGGGATGGCTTCGCGCGCGACAACGACGGCGACGCGGTCCTGCGCGAGCGGGTGCTGGGCAGACCGCTCTGGTCGTTCATCGAGGGCGACACGACGCGCATGCTGCTCTCCACCCTGCTCGCCGCGGTGCGCACCCACCACAAGACCCTCGTGCGCCGCTACCGCTGCGACTCCCCGACCCACCGGCGCCACATGGAGATGCGGCTGAGCCCCGAGGGCGACCGGGTGCGCCTCGAGCACCGCATCCTGGAGGAGGAGCGCATGCGGCCGGGGGTGCGCTTCCGCTTCGCGCGCGGACCGAACGCGCACGTGCGCTGCAGCATGTGCAATCGGGTCAAGCTCGACGGCGCCTGGCACGAGGCCAGCGACGCCGCGTCCCGAGGCGATCTGCCCCGCGAGGCGGTGGTCGTCTACGCCGTCTGCCGCGACTGCCGCAGCGACGTCGGGCGGCTCAGCGCCTGATCGCGGGAATCAACCGGCCGCGCTCCGGTTTGGGTAGGCTGACCTCTTCATGGACGCCGCCCTCAGCCTCCGCCTGACCTGCGGTCTGCTCGCCTCCGCGGCGCGGCTCACCCCGGTCCCGTTCCTCGACGACTTCCTCGGTGATCGGGCGCGCCAGCTGATGATTACCAAGGCGCTCCAGGCCCACGGGCGGGGCTTCCCCTCCAAGCAGGTGGCGCCGCTCTACGCGGACCCGCACGGCTGCGTCTACGGGTGCCTCCTCTCGGGGCTGAAGCTGCTGCTCTTCCCGATCAAGAAGGTGCTGAGCTGGATCTTCGCGCTCCGCTATCTCACCCGGGACCTGAGCGACGCGGTGCTGCTCGGTCGGGCGCTCGACGGCTGGCTGGCCGAGGGGAGGCTCGCGGACGACGCCGTTCCGGAGGCGCGCCGGCGGGAGGCGGAGCTGCTCCGGGCCGCGTTCGACAACGCCGTGGCCGGGACCGACATGAAGCTGCTGCAGGCGCTCCTGAGGAAGGCCCTGCGCGGGGTGTCCGGGCTGCCCAAGGCGGCGTGGCACGCGGTCCGGCGCCTTCGCGGCAAGGGCGAAGACGCGGAACCGACCGCCGGCCTCAGCGAGGCCGACGAGGCGGCCATGCAGCGCGGCACCGCGGAGCTGGGCGCCGCGCTGGAGACCCCCGAGGCCCGGGCGTTCCTCACCGCGTTCGACGCGCGGCTGCAGGAGAACGTCCGGATCCTCGAGGCGCGCTACTGAGCCGCCTCGGCGGCGTGCGTGCGCGAGACCATCGGGGCCTGGCGCGCGGCCGCGCGGAGGCGGCGCTTGTGCTCGAGCGGGGTCATGCGCGTCCAGCGGCGGAAGGCGCGCTGGAACGAGCGGGCGTCGACGAAGCCGAGCTGCCGGGCGACCGTCTGCACGTCGTGGTCGGCGAGCAGCTCGAGGGCGCGCCCGCGGCGGACGTGGTCGAGGCGCTCGCGGAAGGACGTGCCCTCCTCGTCGAGCCGGCGGCGCAGGGTCCGCTCGCTCAACCCGAGGTGCTTGGCCGCGTCCCGCATCCCGAGGCCCTCCGAGAGGTTCTCGCGGATGAGCTCGTCGATCTGCCAGGTCACCGCGAGGCGGAGGCGCTGGATGGCGCGCTGGAGCTCCGCGGCGAGGAAGGTCGAGACGAGCGCGTCGGCGGTGCGCAGCGGCACGTCGCCGGCGCTCCGATCGTAGACCACCCGCGCGAGGTCCGAGCCTCGCTGGATGGGCGCGCCGAGCGCCCGCGCCACCTCGTCGTCGCCCGCGTGAGGCACGCCGGGGAGCCGGATCTCGCGCGGCTGCACCGCGCCGGCGGTGTGCTCGGCGAGCGCGCCCACCAGGCTGCCGACCAGGTACTGGAGCAGCAGGTCCTGCCCGCGGGTGCGCTCGCGCCAGTTCTCGACCAGCACCAGCTCCCAGCGGCCGCCTTCGCTGCGGCTCTCGAGCCGGGTGCTGCCGCTGAACGCGCTCCAGAACTGGCTCGCGTGATCGGCCGCCTCGCTGGCCTTGGCGCTGGCTCGCACGAGGAGCGGGAGCGCCGTCACCGGCCTTCGTCCCGCCTCGACGCCGGCGCGGGCGGCAGCCGCGGGGCCGTGCTGCGTCGCCTGCTCGAGCAGCCGCGTCACGTCGGACGTGGGCAGCCGAGTCGGGTAGTCGGGCGGAGAGTCTCCGGCCGCGCCCTCGGGCCACTCGATGGCGCTCGTGGGCGTCGCGCGGCGGAGGTACCATGCAATGGATGCTGCGTCGGACGTCATGTTGGGCTCACTTGGGGTCGTCCCCCCGTTGGGATTTCAGTTCCCACCCCGCACCGGGCAGGTCACGAATGAACCGGTTCGCAACCGGCGTGCCATGGCGCCCTCTGACCGGTTCGGACCCCCGACTTGGGTTCGATTGTCGGGTCGCGCCAACAGCTGTCGGGACCATCCGCGATCCGCTGCCGGCCGCCCCCTCGCGTCCGGTGTCCCAACGCGAAACGGGCGAACCTCCGAAGAGGTCCGCCCGTCTCAGAACGAGGCACTGAGGAAGGTCACTCCCCGACCGGGGTCACTCCGGGATCGGAGGCGGACCGCTCTCCCGGGGCTCCCCCTGCAGCCGGGTCAACATCTTCGGGATGTCGACGCCGGTCGCCGCCTTGATCTGCTCGTTGGTGCGGACCAGCGTCGTGGCGAGGTCGGAGTCGCCGGCGCCGTTCTTCGCGCCGGACCCGATCACCGTCAGCTTGTCCACCCGGAGCTCCCCGATGGTGCCGCTCACCGTCCGGAGCATGGGGACGAGCTTCTGCATGAGGAGCACGTCCCGCCCGTCGGTGCCGCTGCCGCGGTAGGTCTTGGCCAGGCTCGAGAGCACCTCCGCGGTGGCGCGGCCCTGCTCGATGATCTGGGCCGCGTCCGCCTTGGCGCGCTGCTCCATCTGCTTGCGTCCCGCCTCGGCCGGCTCGAGCACGTCCGCCTGCAGCCGCTGCCGCACCTGCTCGATGCGCGCCTCCTGCATGCTGATCTCCGCCTTCGCCTGGCTGATGGTGGCCTGCACGTCCGCGCGCTCCTCGGCGATCATCGCCTCACGCTTGGTCTGCGCGTCGGCGATGCGGCGCTCGTTGTCCTTGATCGCGACGTGGATCTGCGCGTTGACCTTCGCGAGCTCGGCGCCCTCGGTGTTCGCCCACTTCTGGACGCTCGCCTCCGCCTTGGCCGTCGCCTCCGCGACCTGCGCCTTCTTGCGGATCTCCGCCGACCGCATGCGGCCGATGGAGTCGAGGTAGCCGACGTCGTCGGTCACGTTCTGGATCTTCAGCGTGTCCAGGATGAGGCCGATGTTCGTCAGGTCGTGCTCCGCCTCCTCGGTGAGCTTCATGGCGAACGCTTCCTTGTCCTGGTTGACCTGCTCGGGCGTGAGGATCGCGAGCACGCCGCGGAGATTCCCCTCCAGGGTCTCGCGCGCGACCTTCATGATCTCCCCGCGGCTCTTGCCGAGGAAGCGCTCGAGGCTGGCGTGGATGAGGGGCTCCTCACCGGGCACCTTGATGTTGGCCACGCCCTGCACGGTCAGCGGGATGCCGCCCTTGGAGTAGGCGTTCCGCACCGTCAGCTCGATGATCATGTTCGTCAGGTCCATCCGGTCGACCGTCTCGATGAGGGGCACCCTCAGCGTCCGACCGCCCTTGATGATCCGGTAGCCGACCGTGCGTCCGTCCGTGGTCGTGTTCTTCCGACCGCTGAACACCAGCACCTCGTTCGGCTGACAGACGTAGAGCACGTTCTTGATGACCAGCGTGATCGCCACGACCGCGATCAGGGCGATCCCCGCCAGCGCGATGAATGCTCCGAAGCCCATCAGACCCTCCTCTCGGGCAGGCTCGGCACGCCGTGCCCGCCGCTGCTCTGGCCGCTCAGGATGCCCGGCACGTCCACGCCGGTGGTCTCCTTGAGCGCCTTCATCACCTCCGCGACCATCTTGGGGTAGGTCGCCGCGTACGAGCTCAGGCCTGCGCCGTCGCCCTGGTCGAGCACGTGCACCTCGTCGATGTCGACGTTGCCCAGCTGGGCGACGACCGTGCCGACGATCTCCTCGAGGTGCTGGATGACGTAGAGCTCGCGGGCCTGGGGGCCCATCTCGCGCCACGCGTCGCTCATCATGCGGAGGACCTCGACGGCCGCCTCACCGTTCTCCTTGGTGGGCGCCGCCTGGCCGATCGCCGCGATGGCCTTGGCCCGGCGGTCGAAGTCCGAGGGGATGACCACCTCGGCCTCGAGCCGGAGCTTCGCGAGCTCGGCGCGCACCTGCTGGAGCTCCTTCTCCGCCGCGGCCCGCGCGGTCTTCGCGGCCACGTCGGCCTCGCGCTCCACCGCGGCGGCCTCACCCTCGAGCTCCGCCTTCACCCGGCGCAGCTCGTTCTGCTTCTTCTGGATGTTGGTCTCGGCGTGGGCCCGGGCGACCTCGGCGCGCTGCGTCGCCTCCGCCTGGGCCTGCGCGATCTCCTGCATCGCCTGGTTCTCGGCGTTCTCCGCGTCGCGGAGCGCCTGCGCGATGGCCGGGCGCCCGAGCGAGTCGAGGTAGCCGGTGTCGTCCGACACGCTCTGGATCTTCAGCGTGTCGAGCTGGAGGCCGAGCTTGTCGAGGTCGTCCTCCGCCGCCTCGATGAGGTTCTGGGCGAACTTCAGCCGGTCCTCGTTGACCTCCTCGGGCGTGAGCTGCGCGAGCACCTCGCGGAGCGCGCCCTCGAGGGTCTGCTGTGCGACGAGCTGGATCTCGGCGGTGGGCTTGCCGAGGAAGCGCTCGATGGCGTTGTTGATGCGCCGCTCGTCGCTGTGCACCTTCACGTTCGCGATGGCGTGAATCATGAGAGGGATGTTGCCCCTCGAGTAGGCGTTCTGCACGACGACGTCGACCGGGATCAACGTCATGTCGATGCGGTCGACCCGCTCGATGAAGGGCACCTTGAAGGCGCGGCGACCCGAGCGGACGACCTTGTACCCGAGGGTCTGGCCGTCGCTGGTGGTGTAGCGCTTACCGCTGAAGATCAGCGCCTCGTTGGGCCGCGCGATGTGCAGCAGGGCTCTCGCGATCCCGATGAGCACGAGCAGGCCGACTGCGAACGCGAGCGCGCCGAACACGACGACCCAGAGCTCGCCGCCTCCTATCTGCGCAAAGGTGGGTGACTGCATCTCTCCTTCTCTCCTCGGCGGCGCCGAACGCCCCCCAATGAACCGAATTGCCGAACCGCCCGATCGAACCGCTCTCGCGGCCCTCCCCGATCAGGCCTTGCCGTTGGGATCCAGGCGCGCGACCCGCGCCCGAGGCCCGTCCATCTCGACGATGAGGACCTCTTCCTTGCCCGTGAAGCCGTCTTCCTCGAGCCCGCTGGCGAGCAGGTCGACGCTGGTGCCCTTGATGTCCACGCGCACCTTGCCGACGCTGCCCTTCTCGATCGGCACGACGACCCGCGCCGTCTTGCCGATGTAGTCGGTGCTCCGCACCGCGCTGCCGCTCGTGTCCGAGCCCAGCATGCGGATCACGCTCATCGCCAGCGCGCCGGTGCCGAAGCCCATGCCGAGCGCCAGCCCGAGCCCGAGCCACTCCGAGCTGACGAGGCTGAGCCCGTCGAGCACCAGGCCGGTGAGCCCGAAGAAGGCGAGGAAGAAGGTCCAGAAGCGAAGCGAGAGGAACATGAACAGGAAGCCCGAGAAGTCCCCGTGGCCTCCGACGTCCTTGTCGAACTCCCCGTCCGCGTCCGCGTCGAGGTCCAGGTCGGCGTCCGCGTCCGCGTCGACGTCCAGATCGACGTCGGCGTCGGCGTCCGCGTCGAGGTCCTTGCCGCCCAGGAGGATCGAGGCTCCGAGGAGCACCCCTCCGACGATCAGCGAGACCAGGTACGCGTAGATCAACAACTCGATTCCCCCGACATGGGTCGCTCGCGCCCGCGGCCCCCCAGCCCGTAGCGCGGCCTCAGGCACGCAACCGGTTGGGAGCATAGGTCATTCCCCGAGGCCCTGCCCAGGTCCCCTGCTCGTGGGTCTCCTCCGGAAAAGGGTCTCTCGCGGGCACGGGCAGGGGCACGGGGGGCGTTCGGGCTTGACCACGGGGCCGTGAATGGGGATAGCTGTGCGGGCCATGGGGGACGCGGTGGACGTGCTCGAGCGCTGCAAGCTCGCGACGATCGTGCAGGCGCCGGAGCGCGAGGGGCTGCTGGCGCGCGCGCTCGCGGCCGCCGAGGGCGGGATCGAGGTCCTGGCCCTGCCGATCTCGGTGCCCTTCGTGGCCGAGATCGCGGCCGAGGTGGCCGACATGACCGACGCGACGGTGGGGCTCAGCGACGTGGTCGTCTCCGACCAGCTCAACGTCGCGCTCGCCGCCGGGGCCGAGTTCGTGCTCTCGCCGATCTTCGACCTCGAGCTGGTCCAGACCGGTCGAGCGCGGGGGCTGGACGTCATCCCGAGCGTCACGACGCCGAACGAGGTCCACACCGCGGTGCGGATCCACGACGGCCCGATCTGCGTCATCCCGGCCCACGGGCTCGGCGGCCCCGAGTACTTCGGTTGGCTCTCGAGCGCCTTCCCGGAGGCGAAGCTCATCGCCTTCGGCGGCGTCGGCTCCGACAACGCCCCGCAGTACCTCGAGCACGGGGCCCGCGCGGTCGTCGTCGACACCGGGCTCTTCCCGGCGGAGATGGACCCCGACTCGGCCATGATCGTCAGCGTCCGCGCCGGCGCCCTGGTCGAGCTCTGCGGCGAGGTCGTCCCCGGCGAGCGCCAATCGGTCGCCTGACCGCTACCCTTCGGGCATGACGGAGCACTTCCGGAGCTGCCCGCTGTGCGAGGCGATGTGCGGGCTCGCGATCGAGACCGACGGCGAGCGCGTGGTGTCGATCCGAGGGGACCGGGAGGATCCCTTCTCGCAGGGCTACGTGTGCCCGAAGGGGCCCGCGCTCGCGGGGCTGCACGCCGACCCGGATCGACTGCGCGCGCCGCTCAAGAAGGAGGGCGGGCGCTTCGTGGAGTGCGGCTGGGAGGAGGCGCTCGAGCTCGCCGCCGAGGGGATCCACCGGGTGCAGGAGGCGCACGGGCGCGACGCGGTCGCGATGTACCTGGGCAACCCCACCGTGCACTCGCTCCCGGCCGCGCTCTTCGCGCCGATGCTGATGCGGGCCCTGAAGACGAAGAACAAGTACTCGGCGACCAGCGTCGACCAGCTCCCGCATCACCTCGCCGCGCACTTCATGCTCGGCCACCAGTTCCTGCTGCCGATCCCCGACATCGACCGCACGGACCACATGGTGATCCTCGGCGCCAACCCCCTGGCGTCGAACGGCAGCCTGATGAGCGCCCCCGACGTGAAGCGGCGGCTGAAGGCGATCCAGGAGCGCGGGGGCAAGGTGGTGGTGATCGATCCCCGCCGCACCGAGACCGCCAAGGTGGCCGACGCGCACTGCTTCATCCGGCCGGGGACCGACGCCTGGCTGCTCGCGGCGATCTTGCACGTGGCGCTCCGGGCGGGCCGCGGGCTCGGCCACCTCGAGGGGCACGTCGAGGGCATGGACGCGCTGCGCGAGGCGATGGAGCCCTTCACGCCCGAGCGCGCCGCGGAGCGCACCGAGATCGACGAGGACACCCTCGTCTCGATGGCGAACGAGCTCTGCGCGGCCGAGCGCGCGGTCGTCTACGGGCGCTTCGGCTGCTCGACCCAGGAGTTCGGCGGCCTCTGCCAGTGGCTGATCCAGGCGATCAACCTCGTGACCGGCAACTTCGACCGCCCCGGCGGCGCGATGCTGACCACCCCGGCGGTCGACGCGGTGAACGCGCCGCTCGGTTTCGGCATCGGCCGCGGCTCGTTCGGGCGCTGGAGCAGCCGGGTGCGCGGGCTGCCCGAGCACAACGGGGAGCTGCCGGTCGCGGTGCTGGCCGAAGAGATGCTCACCGAAGGCGAGGGCCAGGTGAGGGCCCTGATCACCAGCGCGGGCAACCCGGTGCTCTCGACCCCGAACGGCGGGCAGCTCGACCGGGCGATCGCCGGGCTGGAGCACGTGGTCTGCGTCGACTTCTACGTGAACGAGACCACACGCCACGCGAGCGTGATCCTGCCGCCGCCGTCGCCCCTCGAGCGGCCCCACTACGACGTCGCCTTCCATCACCTCGCGGTGCGCAACACCGCGAAGTACGCGCCGCCGCTCTTCGCCCCGAAGGGCATGCCGGAGCACCGCATCCTGATCGAGCTGGTCGAGCGCCTCGAGCGGCGGCGCGGCACCCTCACGGCCGGCAAGCGCGTCCGGTACGCGGCGATGAAGCGGCTCGGCCCCGAGGCGATCGTCGATCTCGGCCTCCGGCTCGGCCCCCACGGCGCGCGCGCCTGGCCGCCGCGGCGCGGGCTCAGCGTGTCGGCGCTCGAGAAGCGTCCGCACGGCGTCGACCTCGGGCCGCTCGAGTCGCAGCTCCCGGGCCGCATGAAGCCGTGGCGGGAGAAGCTCGACATCGCGCCGAAGCGCTTCCTCGAGGACCTGCCCCGGCTCGAGGGGAGCGGCGGTCGGGTGCGCGGGCTGAGCCTGATCGGGCGGCGCCACCTCCGGAGCAACAACAGCTGGATGCACAACGTGCCGAAGCTGATGGCGGGCAAGCCGATCTGTACCCTGCTCATGCACCCCGAGGACGCCGAGGCGCGCGGCATCGACGACGGCGACGAGGTCGAGGTCCGCTCGCGCACCGGCGCGGTGACCGTGCCGGTCGAGCTGACCGAGGACGTGATGCCGGGCGTGGTGAGCCTGCCGCACGGCTTCGGCCACGACCGCGAGGGGGTGCGCCTCGAGGTGGCCCGGGCCCACGCCGGCGCGAGCCTCAACGACCTGACCGACGACCGCCGCGTCGACGCGCTCAGCGGCAACGCGGTGCTCAGCGGGATCCCGGTCGAGGTGGCCTGAAGCGTGCCGGGTTGTGCCTGGCCTGCCGGCCGATCGCCCACGTCCCCTCGTGGCACGCGCGATGCTGCTCGACTCCGCTCATGACGGCTCGACGACCCTTCGACCACGACAACCCCGCCCGGCGCACGCTCCGGGCGCTCATCGCGCGCCACGGCGGGGCGCCGTCGTTCGGCGACTACCTGCGCAAGCTCGCGCACGCCTCGGTGACCGCCGCGGTCCTGGCGGGTTGCAACATGAGCCACGGGAGCGTGGACTCCGGCGTGGCCGACTCGGGGGTGGGCGGCGACGCGCAGGTCGTCGACGCCGACATGCCGCCCCCGCCGCCGCCTCCGCCGCCTCCCGCGGTGCTCTGCGCCGACGGGCAGTATCGGGCGGTGGACGGGTTGAACGCGGCGAGCGCCCCGCACTACCTCGGAGCCTGGGGCGTCGGGCTCGGCCGGGCGCCGCTCGCGCCGATCCACGAGACCGGAGAGCGCTGCGGGGACGCCTCCGACCGCGCCGGCTGCGAGACCCGGTTCGACGAGCGGACGACCGAGATCTGGCAGAACGTGCTCCTGAGCACCGACGGCGACGAGATCCAGGCGCGGATCGAGCCGGCCGAGGTGCTCGCGTTCCTGGGCACCATCGACACCCCGAACGAGGCCGCGCTGCTCGTCTGGCACGCCGGCTACGACATCTACTGCGCCGGCGAGCACCTCTCGTCGGTGGAGACCCTGGGCGACGGCTACCGGGTCTACGCGTATCAGGCGGGAGGCGGCTGCGGCTCGCCCTGGATCACCACCCGCTTCACCTTCCACGTGAGCCCGGGCGGGGAGATGACGCTCGAGGACGAGCGCGAGGTGGCGCGCGAGGAGGACTTCGGCTGCATCGGTCGGCGCCCCGAGGGCCTGCGCGCGGACGACTCGGCGCGGGACACCGTCGGCCGCTGGTTCGGACACGTGGCCCGCCTCGAGGCGAGCGCGGTGGCCGCCTTCGACGTCCTGATCGACGAGCTCGGAGCGCTCGGCGCCCCGGACGCGCTGCTGGCCCGGGCGCGCGAGGCGCGGGCGGACGAGGTGCGGCACGCGGACGCGATGGGCGCGGTCGCTTCGAGGTACGGCGCGGTCGGCCTCGAGCCGACGATCGACCCCCGCCGCCCCCGCAGCGCCTTCGAGATCGCACTGGAGAACGCGGTGGAAGGTTGCGTTCGTGAGACCTTCGGCGCGCTGGTGGGCGCGCACCAGGCGCTCCGCGCGGAGGACGCGGAGATCGCGTCGGCGATGCGAGAGATCGCCGACGACGAGATCCGACACGCCGAGCTCAGCTGGGCGGTCGCCGCCTGGCTCGAGCCCCAGCTCACCGACGCCGAGCGCGCCCGGATCGACCAGGCCCGCCGCGACGCCATCGTGACCCTGCGCCTCCAGGCGAGCGAGGAGCCCGACCCCGAGCTCCGCCGCCTCGCCGGCCTCCCCACCGGCCTCGAAGCCGTCGCCTACGTCGACCACCTCGCCGCCGATCTTTGGCGCGCGTGATTACTCGCAGGTCTCCGGTTCGGAGAGATCCGTCTGGCAGCGGATCTCCACGTGTACCGGGGCCGAGGGCGGTGAGTAGCCGAGCTCGGCGGCGGTGCCGGAGCAGTCGAAGCCGAGGGGGACGAGCTCGAGGCCTCTGACCTCGCAGGTGTTGGGATCGTCGCGGTCGAGGCGGACGCGGCTCGGGTAGTCATCGCACGCGACCTCGTCGAGACGCGTCTCGATCCCGCTCACATCGGGCTGATCCAGCCAACCCGGTTGGCGTGCTATCAGGAGCGCATGAGCGACGCGGTGCGATACGAGCGGGACGGTGGGGTCGGGGTGATCACCCTGAACCGGCCGGACAACCGGAACTCGATGACCGAGGAGCTGCTCGAGGGCTTCGCGGCGCGGGTGCGCGAGGCCCGGGGCGACCAGGGGCTGCGCTGCCTCGTGGTGACCGGGGAGGGGCGGTCGTTCTCGGCCGGCGCCGACTTCAAGTCGCAGATCCAGCGGGAGCACCCGGGCCGGCAGCCGCACGAGCGATCGTACGCGATGTACGAGCCGTTCCTGAGCCTGCTCGACGTCGAGGTGCCGGTGGTGGGCGCGCTCAACGGGCACGCGATCGGCGGGGGCTTCGGGCTCGCGTTGATGTGTGATCTTCGATACGCCCGCAGCGACGCGAAGTACGGCGCGAACTTCACCCGGCTCGGGCTGCACCCGGGCATGGCGGTGAGCTACGTGCTCCCTCGCCTCGTCGGGCTGCCGAAGGCGAGCGAGTGGCTCTACACGGGGCGGCTCTTCGACGGCGCCGAGGGAGCGGCGGCGGGCCTGTTCAACGCCGCCTCGGACGACCCGGTGCCCGAGGCGATGGAGGTGGCGCGGACCATCGCGTCGAACGCGCCCATCGCGATCCGCACCACCAAGGCCAGCCTCCGGCAAGGCCTCGGCTGGGAGCCGCGCACCGCGGCGTATCGAGAGGCATACGCTCAGGCGGTGACCGTCGCGACCGCCGACGCCAAGGAGGGCATGGCGGCCCTGCTCGAGAAGCGCGACCCCCGGTTCGAGGGACGTTAGCGGCTCAGACGCTCAGCGCTCGCCAGGTCCAGGCGCAGACCAGGGCGCCTCGCGCCGTCCAGCCGAGGGTGCGCAGCCAGTTGGTGCCGACCAGGCGGCGGAGCGCCGCGGGGTCGAACCCGCCCGAGAGCTGTCGGTGCTCGGGCACGGACAGGAAGAAGGTCACCCCCCAGACCGCCAGCACCAGCCCGAGCCCCGCGACCCGCTCCCACCGCGGCGCCCAGGGGAGCTCGCCGTGGAGCGCGAGGAGCCCCGCGGTGCCGAGCTCGGCGAGCATCAGCGGCACCACGATCCAGGAGATCCGGGTCTGGTGCCACGCCTCGTAGACCGGGAACTCGCGCGCCCCGACCCGGGCGAAGAGCGGGTAGTGGACGAGCTGCACGAACCAGATCACGGCGACCATGCCGAGGGTCGTCGCCAGGTGGGTGAGGAGGAGCGCGCGCACGACGCAGCTCTGGGTCCAAACGCGCCTGGCGGAGCGTGGAGCGCTCCACTTTCCTCGGGCGGAGCATCCCGCGCTCCGTGCCAGGCCGGATCCCGGCCGATCCGCGCCCTGCTCGCTCGCATGGGCTCGCGCCGGCGTGGCCCGCCGCTTGCGGATGAGCGTCCCCATGTCGCGGGCACACGCGTGGTTGGCGCTCCTGCTGCTCGGGTGTCAGGGCTCCGTCCTGCCGCCCGGGGGCGAGCGGCCGTTCCGACCGGGAGACGACGGACCGGGGCCGGCCGCGGGGTGTGACCTGCCCCAGGTGGACCTCGCGCCGCTGCGGCACCTGACGCGCGCCGAGTACGATCGGGCGACGAGCCAGCTGCTCGGGTTCGAGGCGCGCGCGGCCCGCGACTTCGCGGCCGACGACGACACCAGCGGGTACGAGGTCGGCTCCCGGGTATCACCGCTGCTCGCCGAGCAGTACGTCGACGCGGCCGAGAGCCTGGCCGAGCAGGCGGTGTCGACCCGCTTCGAGGCGCTGCTCGAGTGCGACGTGGCCGCGAGCGGCGAGGAGACCTGCGCGCGGGAGTTCATCGCGCGCTTCGGCATGCGCGCCTTCCGGCGGCCGCTCGACCCGGTCGAAGCGGACCGGCTGTTCGCCCTCTACGAGGTGGGGCGCGCCTACGACTTCCGGACCGGGATCCAGACGGTCGTGCAGGGGGTGCTGAGCGCGCCGAGCTTCCTCTATCACGTCGAGGCGGCGCCCGAGCTGGCCGGCCGGGCGGGCGACACCGTGGCTCTCGACGACTTCGCGGTCGCGAGCCGGCTCTCGTTCTTCCTCTGGGGCTCGATCCCCGACGACGCCCTCCTCGAGGCGGCCGGCGCGGGGCGGCTCGCGACGCCCGAGGGGCTCGAGGCCGAGGCCCGGCGCCTGCTCGACGACGAGCGCGCGGTCGCCGGCGTGCGGGACTTCGCCCGGCAGTGGCTCCACCTCGACGTGCTCGACGGCGCCCGGCGCGACGCGGAGCGCTACCCCGAGTTCGCGGACGGCACCGGGGCCCGGCTCCGCGCGTCGGTCGAGCGCTACGTCCAGGACGCCTTCCTCGGCGAGGAGGGCACCGACGTCGACACCCTGCTGCTCGGCACCCACACCTACGTCGACGGGCCCCTCGCCCGGGCGTACGGCATCGAGGGGATCGAAGGCGACGCGCTCCAGCGCGTGGAGCTCGACCCGGCGCAGCGCGCGGGGCTGCTGACCCAGCCGGGCCTGCTCACCGTGCTCGCCAAGCCCAACCAGAGCGACCCGATCCACCGTGGGCTGTTCGTCCGGACCCGCCTGCTCTGCCAGCAGCTCCCGCCCCCGCCCGACGACATCGCGGTGGTGGCGCCCGATCCCGCGCCCGGCCTGACGACCCGCGAGCGCTTCGCGGAGCACAGCACCAACGAGCGCTGCCGCGGCTGCCACCAGCTCATGGACCCGATCGGCTTCGGCTTCGAGCACTACGACGCGATGGGCCGGTGGCGCGAGCTCGACGAAGGCGTCCCGGTCGACGCGAGCGGCGCGGTCCACGCCACCGTCGACGCCGACGGCCCCTTCGAGGGGGTGCCCGAGCTGGCCGGGCAGCTCGCCGGGAGCCTGCAGGTCCGCGAGTGCGTCGCCATGCAGCTCTTCCGATACGCCATGGGCCGCACCGAGACCGAGTGGGACCTCTGCTCGGTGCAGCGGCTCCAGGAGGACTTCCGCGAGTCCGGCTACGACCTGCGCGAGCTGATGGTCGCGGTGGCCCTCAGCGACGCCTTCCGCCACCAGCGGGTGCCCACGGGGGTGACTCATGATTGAGCCTACCGGTCGGGCTGGATTCCGCGCGCCCCGCTGGCGTCGACCCGAGACCGAGGACGAGCCGCCGCCTCCTCCACCCCGCGAGGTCCCCGTGACCGTCGATCCCCAGTACCGAGGTCAGTCATGAAGCCGCTCACGAAGTGGACCCGCCGCGGGTTCGTCGGCGCCGCCGGCGCGACCGCCCTGACCGTGCCCTTCTGGAAGATCCTCCGGGGCGAGGCCCAGCCGTCGGCCGCGCCCAAGCGGCTGCTGCTCGTGTTCAGCCCGAACGGCACCATCCCCGGCGAGTTCTTCCCCGACGAGACCGGCTCGGGCTTCCGGCTGAAGCGCATCCTGTCGTCGCTCGAGCCGTTCCGCGAGAAGCTCCTGATCCTGCAGGGCGTCGACCAGCAGATCTCCTACACCGGCCCCGGCGACGGACACCAGAAGGGCATGGGCTGCCTCTGGACCGGCGTGGAGCTCCTCCCCGGCGACGTCATGGGCGGCTGCGACTCCTGCCCGCCGGTCTCCTGGGCGAGCAGCCTCAGCATCGACCAGGCGGTGGCGCGGCAGATCGGCGCCGACGCGACCTTCCCCTCCATCGAGCTCGGCGTCGACGTCGGGCGGGCGGAGAACGTCTGGACGCGCATGGTCTACCGCGCGGCCGGGGAGCCCCTGCCGCCCGAAGACGACCCCTGGCAGGCGTTCGACCGGCTCTTCGGCGATCTCGGCGAGGACCGCACCGGGGTGGAGCGACGCCGGGCCCTCCGGCGCAGCGTGCTCGACTTCACGCGCCAGGACTTCGATCGGCTCCGGCCTCGCCTGGGCAGCGACGACCGCCGAAAGCTCGACTCCCACCTCGAGTCGGTCCGGGAGCTCGAGCGCCGGCTCGAGACCTCGCCCGCCTTCGGCGCCGCCTGCGCCGCGCCCGAGCTCGGCAGCCCGATCACCGACCTGCGCAGCCCCGATCACTTCCCGGCGCTCGTCGACCACATGAGCGAGCTGGTGACGATGGCCTTCGCCTGCGACCTGACCCGGGTGGGCAGCCTGCAGTGGAACCGCTCGGTCGGTCAGATGAGCTTCCCGCACCTCGGCTTCACCGATCGCCACCACGACCTCTCGCACGAGGGCGACTCCAACGGCGGCGCGCAAGAGAAGCTCACCCAGATCAACACCTGGTACGCGGAGCAGTTCGCGGCGCTCCTGGGCAAGCTCGACGCGATCCCGGAGGGCGACGGCACCCTGCTCGACAACACCCTCGTCGTGTGGGGCAACGAGCTCGGCAAGGGCAACAGCCATCAGCGACGCGACATGCCCTTCGTGCTCGCGGGCGGCGGCGGCGGCTTCGAGATGGGGCGTCACCTGCGCTTCGACGGCGCGAGCCACAACGACCTGCTGACCAGCATCGCGCAGGCCTTCGGGGTCGAGACCGACTGCTTCGGCGACCGACGCTTCTGCACCGGCCCGCTGATTTAGTCACTGTCGCCATTGCGCGACGTTCGGCGGTGGGAACATGACGGCCATGAGCCGGACCGTCAGCGAGATCATGACCGACGAGGTCGTCGTGCTTCACGAGGAGGACAACCTCGCCGAGGTGGCCTTCGACATGGAGCGATTCCGCTTCCGTCACCTCCCGGTGGTGGACGACCGCACCCTGGTGGGGCTGCTGAGTCAGCGGGATCTCTTCCGCTTCACCGTGAGCCAGCTCGAGCGCGGGCCCGCGGCCGCCTCGAAGGACGCGATGTACAAGGCGAACACCTTCGTCCGCGCGATCATGACCCAGCAGCCCCAGACCGTGCTGCCGGAGACGCCGATCTCGGTCGCGGCCCGCAAGATGGTCGAGGCGCGCTTCGACTGCCTCCCGGTGGTCGATGCCAAGAACGAGCTCGTCGGCATCGTCACCAGCCACGACCTCCTGAAGGTGGTCGCCGAGATGGACTGACCGGGACTACCCTCCGGGGGGTGCCGCTCGTCCGAAAGCTCGGTCACCTCGCCACCCTGCAGGCCAACCAGTGGCGGTCGCGGGTCGCGATCGAGCAGCGTCAGCTCCGGTTGCTGAAGGACATGGTGCGCTTCTGCGAGGCGCGGGTGCCCCTCTACCGTCGTCGCTTCCGGGCGGCCGGGGTGAGCGCGGCGGACCTGCGCACGCTGGCCGACCTCCGGCACTTCCCCATCCTCACCCGCGAGGAGCTCGTCGAGGCCTACCCGGACGAGGCGCTCTCGAGGCCGCCGCGCGCGTCGGACGTCGTCTTCCGCACCTCCGGGTCGAGCGGGCTGTTCATGGAGATCGCCTACTCCGCCGAGGCGAACGACTGGCTGGACGCGGCCTACGCGCGCGCCCTCTTCGCGACCGGCTACCGCCCGTGGCACTCGATGGCCTACTTCTGGTGGGAGGAGGAGCGGGCGGAGAAGGCGTACGAGCGGGCGGGCCTCATGCGGAAGCACCTCCTCCCGCTCGACCCGGACCCGCGCGCGCAGCTCGCGCAGCTGATCCGCCTCCAGCCGCGCTACATCTACAACTTCCCCACCGTGATGATGATGATCGCCCGCATCGTGGAGGCGGAGCGGGTGGATCTGCGGCCCGAGGGCATCATCTGTCACGGCGAGCTGCTCGCGCCGCCGATTCGAGACGAGATCGCGCGCGTGTTCCGCTGCCCGGTCTGGAACCAGTACGGCGCCCAGGAGGTCAACCGCGTCGCGTGGGACTGCGAGCTGCACGACGCGTTGCACGTCGAGGCCGACACCGTGCACGTCGAGGCGGTGGACGACGAAGGCGACGTGCTCTCTCCAGGGGTCTCCGGCCGCCTCCTCGTCACCGGGCTTCGCAACCGGCTCATGCCCTTGATCCGCTACGCGATCGGCGACGAGGGCATGACCGTCGCCGGGCGCTGCGCGTGTGGCCGGGGGCTGCCGCGGATCGCGCTGACCGAAGGGCGAGCGGACGACATCCTCACCCTCGCCGACGGGCGGCGCCTCGGCCCGCGCGTGCTCGCGCCTCGGGTCGAGCGGCTCCCGGGCATCCGGCAGTACCGGCTCACCCAGCACGCGCCCGATCGCTTCGAGCTCACCGTGGTCTGGGAGGGCGCGCCGGCCCACGACGCGCTGCGCCGCAGCCTGACCGAGCTGCTCGGGGACGACGCCCGCCTGGAGATCCGGGACGTGGCCGAGATCCCGCTCTCGCGCCGCGGCAAGCTGCGCAAGATCGTCTCGGCGGTGTGATCACTCGGCGGTGTGGGCGGCGACCTGGGGATCGGGCAGGCCGATCAGCCGGCGGAGCTCCTCGCGCGCCGCCTCGACGGTGACGCGCCCGGCCTCGTGGATCGCCTTCGCGACCGCCTCGACGTGGTCGCCGCGCGCCCCGGCCGCGATGGCCACGCTGCGGGCGTGCAGCGCCATGTGGCCGCGCTGGATGCCGTCGGTGGCCAGGGCTCGGAGCGCGGCGAGGTTGCTCGCCATGCCCGCGCAGGCGGCGAGCATCGCCAGCTCCTGGGCGCTGTCCACGCCCGCGACCTTGAGGCCGAAGCGGGCCGCGTCGTGCACGCGCAGGGTGCCGCCGACCGTGCCCAGCGCGAGGGGGATCTCCATCAGGCCGACCAGCGCGCCGTCGTCGCCGCGTCGCCACGTGCAGAGCGGCTCGTAGCGCCCGTTGCGCGCCGCGTAGGCGTGGGCGCCGGCCTCCACCGCGCGCCAGTCGTTGCCGGTCGCGAGGACCACCGGGTCGACGCCGTTCATCGTGCCCTTGTTGTGGGTCGCGGCTCGGTAGGGATCGCGCTCGGCGAACTCGCTGGCCTTCACGATGCGGTCGCGGACCTCGGCGCCGCCGTAGCCGCCGAACGCGAGCGCGCCGACCGGGATGGAGCAGCGGACCCGCACGTTCCGGCGGTCCGAGAGGTTGCTGAGGATGCGCAGCCCGACGCGCCCGCCGGCCAGCTCGGCCGCGCGGTCGCTGAGAGCCTCGGCCACCGTGTTCACGAGGTTGGCGCCCATCGCGTCGCGGCAGTCGACGAGCACGTGCAGGACCAGCCAGCCGTCGCCGAGATCGCGGACCTCGACGTCGCGGGCCCCGCCGCCGCGCGCGAGCAGGTTGGGCACCGCCTCGTCCGCCATGCGGAGCAGCTCGTCCTTGGCGCCCTCGATGGCGGCGCGGGCGGCGTCGGCGTCCGGCACCCCGTCGAGCTGGATCTGGGCGATCATCACCGGCGGGTCCGCCTCGACCTCGAAGCCGCCGCCGTTCCGGATGATCTTCGAGGCGTTCGACGCGGCCGCCACCACCGAGGGCTCCTCGACGACCATCGGCACCAGGTAGTCGCGGCCGTTCATCTGCACGTTGAGCGCGAGCGCGAAGGGCATCGCGTACGTCCCGATGACGTTCTCGATCGTCTTGTCCGCGCGGCCCGGATCGATCCCGCCGTCCTCGAGCGCCGCCTCGAGCTCCTGGACCTCCACCCCGAGCGCCTCGGCCGCGATGCGACGGCGCTCGGTCAAGGTGAGCTTGTAGAAGCCTGGGAGTCTCGAGGTCACCATGGAGTCGCCGTTCGTTCAGGGATCGCGCCGGACGCCTTCGGCGCCCAGCTGCACGGACAGTAGGTCCAGCCCCGCCGCGGGGCAGGCGCGCCGAAAGGCCGCCGCGTCATCATCGCCGCTGAAGAACGCGAGCGCCACGTCGCCGCCGCCCGCGCCGCTCGGCTTGGCCCCGCCGCCGTGCGCGCGCGCGAGCCTCGCGGCCTCGGCGAGCAGGGGCGTGACGATCGGCGCGTCCGACGCCTCCCCGAGCGCGCCCATCGCCGCGCCGTGCGCGTCGGCGGCCTCGGCGGTGCGCGCGGCGTCTCCCGCCAGCACCGCGTCGAGCAGCGCGCCGGCCGCGTCGCGCAGGGGCGTGGCGACCGCGCGGTAGCCGGCCGGGTCCCGCTCGCGGAGCGCGCGCACCTTCGCGACCAGCTCGCTCGTCCGCGCGGGCTTGCCCGTCCACACGACCTCGACCCGCAGATCCTCGGGCCACTCGACGACCTGGGCTTCCTCGGCGCGAGCCCGCTCGAAGCGCACCAGCCCGCCGAGGGTCGCCGCGGCCACGTCGGCCCCGCTGCCCTGCGGCGCGATCGCCCGGTGCCCGCGCAGCGCCCACTCCAGGATGCGCCGGCGCTCACTCGCGACGTCTCCTCCGTGAGACGCCACCACCGCGCCCGCCGCCGCGGCCGAGGCGGCCGACGACGAGCCGAGCCCGAGCTTCCGGTCCGCGCTCCGCAGGGCGCTGGCGTCGATGGTGAGCTGCATGTCGGTGGCGCCGAGGGCTTCCTCGGCATGTTGACGGGCTAGCAGAGCCTCCGGGGGGAGTCCCGGCCCCTCGGGCGAGCCGACGCCTCGCCCGGGTGAGCCGTCGATCGGGGTCCGTGAAGCGACGGCCACCAGCCGTCGATCGACCGCCGCCACCAGCGCCTCGACCCCGTCGAGCACCACGTACTCCCCGGAGATCATGAGCTTTCCGGGGGCGCTCAGGGTGATCACGAGGCCTCGGTCTCGGCCGGGATGGTCTCGATGGAGATACCGGGGCCGGGCTTCGTGACCAGGGTCCGGAGCACGCCGTCGGTGGCCTCGAGGCCCTTCGCCACCGCGTCGGCGTCGGCGGCGGTGCAGATGGCCTTCACGTGGGGCCCGGCGTCCATGGTCGCGCACACCGAGAGCCCGTCGTCCTCGCGGAGGCGGCGGACCGCGTGCAGCGCCGCGACGCTCCCGCCCTGCCAGTAGAGGACCGGCGGGATCGACGCCATCGCCACCCCGTGCATGGCGAAGAAGCTCTGCTCGACCAGGGGCGCGAGGCGCGGGAAGTCGCGGTCCATCAGCGCCTCCTCGATCTCGGTGCAGAGGCGACGCGAGCCCTCGACCCACGCGTCGTAGAACATCGAGGAGTGGCGGCTCTCGCCCATCGCGGAGCGGGAGCCGACCGGCTTGCGGCCCTCGGCGGTGACCGCCACGACCACCCGGAGATCCCAGTGCTCGGGCCCGGCGAGCTGGCGCGCGGCCAGGTCGTCCCGGCCCTCACGGCCGGCGGGGAGCTCCACGAAGCCGCCGTAGATCGACCGGGCGGCCGACGCGCTGGCCCGGCGCGCCCGGGCGGAGAGCTCCTCGAGCGACGGCGCGAGCCCGGCCGCGGCGCTGGCGGCGCCGGCGAGGGCCGCGAAGCCCGAGGCGCTCGAGGCGAGCCCGGCCGCGGTGGGGAACCGGTTGTCGCTCGTGACACGGGCCCGCGTCTCGAAGCCGGCCTCGCGGCGGACCTCGTCGAGGAGCGCGCTCACCCGCTTCAGCTCGCCCGCCCGCGCCGGCTCGCCGTCGAGCGCGAATGCATCTTCGGTGAGACCTTCCTCGAAGGTGACGGTGGTCTCGGTGACCAGCGGATCGAGCGTGATCGAGACGCTCGGGACCGCCGGCAGGTTCAGGCCGTCGTCGGCCTTGCCCCAGTACTTCGCGAGCGCGATGTTCGCGCAGGCGGTGGCCTTGGCCGCGCCGCTCATCGGTCCACCCGGGTGGTGAAGGCGTCGTGGCCGGTCTCGCGGATGGCCTCGGCGATCGACGCGGCCGCGTCCTCGTCCTCGGCCAGGGCGATCATGCAGCCGCCGCCGCCCGAGCCGGTGAGCTTGGCGCCGTGGGCGCCGGCGTGCCGGGCCGCGGCGCACATCTCTTCGAGACGCGCGGTGGAGAGCATGAGGGTGTTCAACAGAGCGTGGTTCAGGTTCATGAGTTGGCCGAGCCCGTACCAATCTCCGGCCTCGATCGCCAGCCGCGCGTTCTGGACGAGCGAGGACACCCCATCGAGGGTCTTCTGGAAGCGCTTCGGATCGCGCTCCTTCTGACGCGCGACCTCGGCCACCATCGCCTTGGTGGAGGCGCTCTCGCGGCTGTCTCCGATGACCAGGTGGAGCGGGCTCTTCGGGGTCACCGGCTCGAGCGGCTCCCCCCGCCGGAACACGACGACGCCGCCGTGGGCCGACACCGCGTTGTCGATGCCCGACGGGTTGCCGTGGAAGACGCGCTCCCACGCCAGGGTGCGCTCGCCGATGGCGGCGTCGGGATCCGCGCGCCCGACCGAGGCGTCGAGCGCCCGGCAGACCGCGACCCCGACCGCGGCCGAGCAGCCGAGCCCCGCGCCCGCCGGGAGCGCGACGTCCAGGGTCACCCGCACCGGCTTCAGGGCGGCCCGATCGGGGTGGGTCTCCACGAGGGCGGCGAACGCGCGCGCCAGATCCTCGTCGGCGTCGATCGCCAGCTCCAGGTCCCAGGTCGGGATGGCGAGCTGGAACGCCTCCGCCTTCTCCACGCGGGCCGCGACGCCGCGCTCGATCCCGGCGGCGAGCGCGGGCGTGCCGTACACCACCGCGTGCTCGCCGAGGAGGATCACCTTGCCTCGGCCGAACGGCCTCTCCGTCGTCATGGGCTCATCTATCGCGGACTGCGAGGCGATTCGCCAGCTCCGAGAGCATCTCCGTGCCCGGAGCCCTCAGCGCGCGGGTGTCGAGCGCCGCCCGCGCCTCGTCGAGGAGCGCCCCGAGGCGGGCCTCGACCGCCGCCTTCGCCCCGCACGCGGTCAGGAGCTCCGCCGCGCCCGCGACGTCCGCGTCCGAGGCGTCCGCCCGGCCCAGCACCGCCCGGAACGCGTCGAGGTCGGCCCGGGAGGCACGCTCCTCGGCCGCCCGCACGAGCGCGGTCCGTTTGCCGGCCCGGATGTCGCCGCCCGCCGGCTTCCCGGTGGCCCGCGGGTCGCCGAAGGTGCCGAGGAGATCGTCCCGCATCTGGAAGGCCTCGCCGAGCGGGCTGCCGTACGCCTCGAGCGCCGCGCGCTCCGCCTCTCCCGCGCCGGCGAGCGCCGCGCCGAGCAGGAGCGGGCCGCGCACCGTGTAGCTGCCGGTCTTGAGCTGCTGCATCAGGGAGACGTTCTCGCTCGCGAGCAGATCGAGCTGCTGCCCGAACACCACCTCCTGGTGCATCTCCAGGAAGACGGCGATCGCGCGCGCCTTCGTCTCCGCCGGCCACGCGCCGCCGGCCAGCAGGTCCCACGCCTGGGCCGACGCGAGGTTGCCGGCGAGGATCGCGAGGCTCGCCCCGAGGTGCGGGTCCCCGCCGTGGGCCTCCCGCAGCGCGACGTGCACCGAGGGACCCCCGCGCCGCTCCTCGTCGTGGTCCATCCAGTCGTCGTGGATGAGCAGGTACGACTGCAGCAGCTCGAGCGCCGCGCACGCGTCCGTCACCTCGTCCGCGCGCCCCTCCGGCCGGACCGCGCGGTGGGCGGCCACCAGCAGCGCGGGCCGCAGGCGCTTGCCCCCGCGGAGGGTCAGCATCGCGACCGCCTCGACCAGCTCCACCGCCTCGGGCGCCAGCGAGGCCGCCGAGCTGCGCTTCGCGTCGAAGAAGGCGGCGAGGCGCTCGTCCACCAGGGAACGCACCTCCCAGAGCCAACTTCCCTCCCGCCGCGCCAGCATCGCTCGCCCGACTCTGGGATCGCCCACCGTCACCGTCAAACCACTTCCCCCGCTCCGAGATGTTTCCACGGAACCGAGGTCGCGACACCCCAAACCCAGCCGCCCCGAGCCGAATCAGCGTTGAATCGCAGCGGGCTCCGCTGCTTCCTGGGCGATTCCGCGTCGAGCTCGAAGTTGGCTCTCGCAAAGGCGCCAAGCCGCCAAGGGGCTGGCGGGCAGCGGGTTGGCGGCTCGCCGGGGCTCGGTCCGCTCCTTCTTGGGCGAATCGGCGTCGAGCTCGAAGTTGGCTCTCGCAGAGTCGCAGAGGCGCAGAGGTCATGGCGGGCAGCGGGATGGCGGCTCGCCGGGCTCGGTCTGCTGCTTCTTGGGCGAATCGGCGTCGAGCTCGAATTTGTCTCTCGCAAAGGCGCCAAGCCGCCAAGGGGCTGGCGGGCAGCGGGATGGCGGCTCGCCGGGGCTCGGTCTGCTGCTTCTTGGGCGAATCGGCGTCGAGCTCGAAATTGGATCTCGCAGAGGCGCCAAGCCGCCAAGGGGATGGCCGGCAGCGGGATGGCGGCTCGCCGGGGCTCGGTCCGCTGCTTCTTGGGCGAATCGGCGTCGAGCTCGAATTTGTCTCTCGCAGAGTCGCAGAGGCGCAGAGGTCATGGCGGGCGGCGGGATGGCGGCTCGCCGGGCTCGGTCTGCTGCTTCTTGGGCGAATCGGCGTCGAGCTCGAAGTTGGCTCTCGCAAAGGCGCCAAGCCGCCAAGGGGCTGGCGGGCAGCGGGATGGCGGCTCGCCGGCGCTCGGTCCGCTGCTCGTCTGGCGAATCTGCGCTGGGTTCGAGTTTGTCTCTCGCAGAGTCGCAGAGGCGCAGAGGTCGTGGCGGGCGGCGGGATGGCGGCTCGCCGGGGCTCGGTCTGCCGCTCGTTCGCCGGATCCGGATCCGAGTCCGAGTCCGAGCCCGAGCCCGAGCCCGAGCCCGAATCCGAGCCCGAGTCCGAGTCCGAATCCGAATCCGAATCCGAATCCGAATCCGAATCCGAGTCCGGATCCGAATCCGAGTCCGAATCCGAGCCTGGGCCGGCCCCCGAGGTCGAGCCCACGCCGTAGTCCGAGCGCGATCACGGAAGGCGACGAGCGGAGCGAGGTCGCCGCACGCGCGACGCGTCGGGGTCGATCCCGCGGCAGCGGGCGGCCAGCTCGCGCGCAGCGCGAGCGCGAGCCGCAGGGGACCCAGCGCCCCGCGCTGGGGTCGCGCGCGAGCGGAGCGACGCGCGCGGAGTAGAAGGGATGTAGTGGCCAACCCCCAGCCGACCGAGGTCATCCTTAGCGGAGCCTCATCAACTGGTTCGTCTGCACTGGAGGTCAGCCATGGAGCATGTTGGCATCGATGTTGGGAGTCGGTACAGCCAGATCTGCGTCCGAACGGGCAACGGCGAGATCGTGTACGAGAAGAAGGTCCGAACCACGGATCTGCCCGCCTGGTTCTTTCAGCAGAAGCCGAGTCGGGTCGTCATGGAGACCTGCGCGGAGGCCTTCCTGCTGGCGGACCACGCGAGCGAAGCGAAGCACGACCCGATCGTGGTTCCGTCGACGCTCTCGCGTCAGCTCGGGGTCGGGCAGCGGAGGCTGAAGAACGACACCCGGGATGGGCGCGCGCTGAGCGCAGCCTCCACTCGAGTGGAGAATCTGCCGAGAGTGCACGTGCCGACGCGAGCTTCGCGAGAGATGAAGGAGCTCTGCGGCAATCGGGACACCGCCGTGCGGATGCGGACCAAGCTGGTGAATCGCGTCCGAGGAACGCTGCGCAGTCTGCTCATGCACGTGAAGTGCACCCCGGCGACGCTCCCGGCGAAGGTTCGGGACGCGCTGCAGACGCACCCGACCAAGCTGA